>Ga0123352_10008859_pt1 | contig 15691 bp, 6 predicted proteins | sample TergutLab28metaG_FD_89700 | JGI IMG/M metagenome (GOLD analysis project Ga0123352, IMG submission 89700) | Labiotermes labralis P1 segment gut microbial communities from Petit-Saut dam, French Guiana - Lab288 P1 | ecosystem: Host-associated > Arthropoda: Insects > Digestive system > Gut ... | reverse complement strand
CTATTTTATTTCACTTCTTATGTGCTCAACATGTTTCGGACATTAATATATCCATCATCAGGAGCTTGCGACTATTCTGTTGAATTACCACATTGGTCTATTGTTCTTGGTTCGATGTGTGTTGGAGTTTCGGTGTGGTTGGTTTGGAGTGGTATCCGTGGTGCAGGCTGAAGCATGCACCACGGATACCACTCCGTTTACTCATACAACCACACTGCATTCTGTAAGCCTAGACCGTTGCATGATTGCTGCTGGCAATCGAAGGAATCTAACACTTTATTTAATAAGATATAATGGCGCTGTGGTGTGTAAAAACTATCAATTTTGAAGTGGCGTGAAATCGAAGTCAGTGTTCAGCCGTCAGTAATACATTATAAAATTCCACAGACTGCGACATCCAAGTGACCATTGTTCCGTGCAACAGTAGTTTAAATAATACCGCAGTTTTGATTTTACCTCAACAAATACGATTTTACCTATACGTACTTTTAGGTACTACCTTTGTGACACCGCATCTTACTGCAAAATCTGTAGGCGCGTTCCTCCAATTAGTCGCGTAAACGACCTATCATCATCATCATCATCATCATCATCATCACGTATGTCCGTCCGCCTGACTCTGCGAACGTACCGGAATGGCTGCTACTGGACAGATTTCCGTGAATCTTGATAATTGGCGACTTTCATGAGAATCGATAAACTCCAAATTTGATCAGAATCGACGAAATATCGGGAAATTTACATGAAGACCTAGGTACGTCTATATGGTTACCAGCGGTAAGAAGTATTTTGTAGCTTGACAACAGAGCGAAGGGTGCCCATTGTTGCTTTTACATGTCAAAACTGAACACTTGTTTACAATTGCATGTAGGTCAACAATATTACAAAGGGAAGGTATTGCCGTTTCCATGGCAACAATGGTTACGCAAACGCGTTAAAACGTTACGTTATATTACCTAGCCTGTCTTTTACAAAGGGAAATTGAACACGCTTTCAATTAACCACAACAGGCTTGTAACACAGAAAACCTTTTTAATCATGATAAAGCTTAGTCTCCAGTGAACTGTCTAAAATACCACATTTGTATCAACTGTGACCTGGTTTGTGATTAGTTACTTCTGTATCGCTGAGTCTTCATTCGCGTAATTCACGTCCTGGAACCGGACTCTATTTTGAGTAAATATATACGGGCAATTTCCTTGAATAAGGCACTAACCTGAAAATACTTACACGAAGAGGAAAGTATATTATGTTTGCTGCTAAACATTGCGTCAAGGTAAAGCTTCTGGATTTTAGACATCCATGTTGGTTGGAGGGTTAATAATTTGATTCTCCTTTCGGTCGCTTTACCTCTTGTCAACTCGAGACACAAGTGATGTCTTTTTTTTTTTTGGAAGCAGTCGCACAGGCGGATGAGTCCTCAATGCACAGAGATGTGCAGCAGACAAGTTTTCTTCCTTGGCTTCTCAACAGAAATTGCTCTGGTAAATGGCGTGCTGCAATTTTAAATTCAGGACTAGTCTCTGTGACTCAAGAGAATGCAGTATACCCGCACAAATTGGGGAGAGTCCCATAACATTCGCGAAGACGGTCGGAGCAAAATGCACAGATACTGTCAAAAGCATGAGTCTCTATCACATCATGACGTAGGTTTCTTTTACGATTATAACAAGCCTCATATCAAATTCCGGCTCTAACCGTACAGAATACTGTAGAAATTACATCCATTAACATACACGCAGAGAATCAGACTGAATTTCAACCCAATTTAGTTCTCTCGGTTAATGAAAACAAAATGGGACAGTTGTCTTTCCCCAGCGGAAACCACTACCAAGGCCAATATCAGACTCCACAGTCAGTTTCTGTAGTACTGCCTGCATATTGAGTAACGCCCCTTCACCCCGGATTATTGGTTCTCCTTTTGACCTTTCGAAAGCATAAACCAGGACTAATTTTTTACAATGTGTAGTGTAATGCTGATTCTAAGTACATAACACGAATTATGAATTACGGCACACCAAAACCAAGAGATATGAAGGTCAAGTGACAATGTCTAGCGACTAGGGGACAGGTTGGACGATCGGAGAAACGGGCTAAAATTCCAGATTAGGCTTGACAATTCTCTGTTCTTTCCCAATGTGTCGAGCCAACCCTACAGCCTTCTTTTCTTCCCAAAAAATGTGGGCGCGGAGAGAAGTTTTCCTTTGTGCTAAAGAGACAGGAGCGCAACGCTAAAAAATCGTCTCCTCCAAGTAGCGCTGACGTGTTCGACAGAGTGCAATTATAACTTTATAAGAAGGTCAAGGTTCGCTGTAAGTTACAGTGCCTGTAAATGGAACAAGGTTGGATATTAGAGGTGGTCTGTGAACTGAAAGAGAAAATTCCTTGTTAAATTATCCAAGTATTCTTGTACATTACGCTTTGAGAACTAGTAAAATCTTATCGGCCTATTCGAGCACTGCTGTGCGTTTATTTGCAGGGTAAAATAATCCCAGGCCACTTAAAACTAACGCTAAAGGCATTACGCCCTTTCAAATGTCGCTGTTTACCAGTCGTCATTGCATAATTTTTCAAAAAGCTTAAATCCTGTGAGATTCAGAAATCCAAAATTCCTGACCACGCTGGAAATCAAAAAGTGGTTAGTGACACCAAGATATCTTTTTGCAGCCCACAAAAATATGTGTATTGATGACCCAAATTCCACCTATACTGACACATGTATTGCTGTCAACCAAAAAAAAGAACCCTTTTATTAGCTCTTCCATTGTAAGCTGCATGTTTCGAAAAACACGTGGAATATAATAACGGAGCTGAAAACATTTTGTTGTGGTTGACGGCAACACATGTATCGATATTGGTGCTCTGCACCACAACGGGATGAATTCCACAAAAAAGAAGTTCTGTCTGTTTAGTGTAGATAGCTACACTGAATCAAGGCAAACCAATATATAATATATTGAGGAAAAATCTATACGAGTATCACACGATTTCAATTCCATTGTGGCAGTCAGATCTCACAGCTTAAAACACTCCAATTTATATACCTCTAGCACACTGTGATGCAAAAATGTTTTACAGGGTGCCTCTAAAATGTTTCGACAAACTTCAAGAGTACTCCACATCAATGAACCAAGTTCAAATGAACATGTGTCAAGAAATGAGTGGTTTTTATTTTAATATAAATATTATATTCAACAATAAATAGCTTAATTATGTGACATTTTACTTACGAATGACGTAATACATTTACAATACACTTTCCATACTTGATAACTGTTGAGTTTCATATTGTTTATCAAATCACAGTTCACAACAAATGCTTAGAATGTACTCCGCTTGAATCGATACACACATGGACGCATCTGACCATGGACTTTAGCACCATTTCAAAGGCCCCGGGGGCGTTGGGAATGGTTTGACAGGCATTGAAGAGGCGTTGGTGAAGTGTGTCTTCATTTTGAATTGGAGCTGAATACACTAGCATTTTTAACTGTCCACACGGACAGACATATAAAAGATGAATTCAGGTGAACATTGAAGCTATAAATACAAAAGAAGGTATTTAAGGACTTATATTGATATGAATTTTTTTCCTCCTTTGAGATGCGGAACTCACTCCTGAGTTTTGTCCACGCATTTTAAATTTACCCTGTATAATGATTTAGAGCGCACATCTTTGTAAATAACCACTTGACGCACAATTCTTTTTCTTATATATGTTTATTCCAGTTCTCTACATGTTTCGAGCAATCAAGTGCTCATCATCAGGACAGTCAATTGTATCAATACGACCTCTGGTTTGTGTCACTCTATGTAGTTGACCGTGTGGTTTGCAGGTCTAGACGGAACTGTTATTTATAAAGTGTGTAATAAGATGCACTTTCAACAAAACATAAAATTAGCCTGAATATGTCTGTGTGAACATATGCTCTTTACTTACTGCCACTCTTTGTAGAATTTAATTCTCGTCCCAGCTTTTCTTTTTTACTGCCTCTTGTATCCAAATTACTGTCATATATTTCTTTTGTGAGAAAGTTGTGAGTATTATTTAAATAAAGAACTTCCGTAAAACACAGTCAGTTTTTAGGCTCGTTCGCCAAATTGCGAAAAGCGACTATTAGCTTCGTCATGTCTGTCCGTCCGTCCTTCTGTCCGCATGGAACATAAAGATTTTTTTCCGAAAATCTTGCCTTTTATGAGATAATGTGAAAAAGGTATCATAGAGCTGGGCAGTCCAAAAATGGCGCATGCTCACTGCATGGTGGATACCTCAGTCTACAAATAAACACCCAGATTTTTTAATGCCTATTATTTCTCCACTGCAACAATGTTTGAAGAATGCGCCTCATTGATACGTTATACGTACATTGCCTCTCCTGTTCTACAAAATACCTTGCAATTCGTCGGAAGAAAAGAGTAGGATCGGCTGAAAAAATTATTTAATTTCATATTAGGAAACACAACTGGATGTCACACACTGACATTAAACTCGGTTATCGAGCCAGTCGACTTACTGAATGGTATATACCAGCTTAAAATGCCAAACATTCCTGCTGTTCGTCTGTTGTACATTTTGTCTCCCTTATTTAATGCAGAGAACAACAAATTACAATACGGTGGATAACCGTGTGATTAGGCAGTGTGTGAAGTGCACCTGGTTTTACTGAAGGCGTAGCAGACACTGGTATTATTACATCGAGGCCGTTCCGGTGTATCAAGCGGATCAATACAATATCCTTATCAATAGGCAACTGTCTAGTTGTATTACGTGTACAAATTGGGGCCACGGGTTGTAGATAATAACATTCATTTCGCGCAAAATGTTTGACTGGGAATCATGATGATCCAGTATGCCGAGATATGGCAAGTTCGTAATGTACAGAAACTCCACAGCGAAATTTATCATCACATCATTCATTAATTTCAACTCTTCAACGCCAGAATAATTTGCTGTGTTTTTCCACGTCCTTTGCTGTGTGTCATTATTTACAGAGGTTTATGGTTGTCCTTGTTTTATTACTGGTTCACGTATTCTTTTCATTGTCGTATTTATTTTTTGTGAGAAAACGATAAATATTATTCTACTAATTGACGTTCTTGGAACGGAGCCAAAATTTATTTTTAATACCTTAAAATTCTTCAGAAAGACGTAATAGCTATAATAAAAGTTAAATGAAACATATATATTTAGAGTACACAGCATTCCAGATACTTTCTTGACGATTCTGTGTACCACATTTGCATCTATGTTTAATTGCGCGCAGCCAGATTGTAAAGAACTTCGTGGCTCTTAGCTTAGCCTGACGACTTTTTAAGTCGAAACATGTCGCCTTAACTTATAATTTTATTATATAGTTGTGTTGAGAGAAATATATATTAATAAAGCGAATATATAGAATCAATACTTAACGGGATGACTTCGTTCAAATCGTGCAAATTATTTACTTCAGTTAACAGAACCACCAATGTGAAACTCTCCGAATTAATTGCAATAGGAATTATACTTAGTTGATACAATCACGATTTAAAGAAAAGGTCCACTTGAAATGCGTACATTTTTATGAGATATACATCTAGTGCCCTAGAGGTGAACAACAGAGACCGCTAGAAAGACCTAGATGTAAATGGAATGATAATATTAAAACATATCTAAAGAACGATGAAGGTTGAGCGTGGACATGATTACAAATGTCCACTCCGAGCAAGAGAAAAAGCACAGGTTGTTCTTAAGGCGGTAACAAAATTTTGAAGTCCCTCGCACGCAGGAAATTTCATAAATAGTTGAGGAAATGTAAACTTCTCAAAAAAGATTTCGTTCCACGGAGTTAGTGAAGGTTCCTGATAAATCCGACAACGTTATAACCGAACTTTATGCACAGTAGCGAAGAGTTTCCTAAACTTTTAGATTCCACGAAACACCTGAGCAAGCCCACGTAATTACACTTAAGAAATCTACACGTAACAAAAATAGTTACTTGATTTTGTGCTTTAATTAACCACATTCTAATAATATATATTCCAAACTTTTGTCTGTTTAAGGATTAACTAATTAATTTTTAAGTCTTACCAAACTTGTTTTCAAAATTTGTACTGGAGGCAGAAAATTCATCCCAACGGACTACCAAAAAACCCTACGCGAACAACTGACAGAGTAGCACTCAAGAAAGGCTTAGTTTTCGTACACGTACGACGTATTTTAATCTTACCAGCAGATATAATACATAAGGCGTATAAAGTATAAAGTTAAATATAGTATGTGAACAAATGAATGTAACTAATTACCAATAGCTTTCCCTAGAGTCAAAACAATTTATACCAGTGCATAGTAATAAAAGTCCTCATAATATTATTTGATTACACACTTTAGGCCGAGAAGGTGCCAAGGGCGCACGTCGAAGTTGCGTGAAATGAAATCGCTACCTGAAAGCAGCGTCAGTACATGTCGTCAGTCTCATTTTTGAAACAAGTCGAAGGAGTTCGAATAAATTTCATATTGGACTTTACTTTAAAAAGTTTCTCAGCGAATTCAATTTTCATTCCTATCGGTAAAATAAGAAACATTATACCTACAAAGTTTGCTTCGACCTTAAACTTCTACAGAAAGTTTCTTTTAGGAACAACTGACGTATGGCATGCTATACATACTGCATTACTATAATAATTTTGTACGTCAAACTTTATTATACAACAAGTACTTAAGTGAATAAAACATGTCTGGAATATGTATGTGACAATCTAAGCAAAAACCAACCAATTAGCTAAGCAGATGTTTCAAGTTCTTCTTGCCAAGTTAAGAAAGGTTGAAAAAGCAAACGATTATTCTTCTGTGGAACCGGAAAGTTTTTTTCCCCATTTAAAACAAGAGCCTACAAGCACGGCCAAGACCTTGTGCAATATTTCCTAGCTCGCTGTAGTCGAGTTATGTCGAGTTATTAGGACTATCCTAATCCAAAACCTGCAAGACCATTCCTTATCTTTTGTGGTATTTTTGCAACGCTGATAGTGTCTTAGGCAGTATGTACATCGATTGTAGGACGATTAGTAAGTTACGAGTTAAAATGATTTGGAATCAAGCGGTGGGACAGGTAAAGCAATCCTTGTACAGGTCTTGACATGCCCTGTGGGTTCCAGGAACTCCCAAATTACATGTCAATAGGCACATAAATGTGGTAAGATTGTCAGACCTAAGCACCGGCCTTCTTTACCCCCAGGAAATATTGCTGGTACTCATTTCTGTTGGAGGATTAGTCGATCCTAGGACCATAGTGCGTCCGGAAAGTATATGTCAATGAAAAATTCCAATGACACTACCGGGAACCGACGACTTTACGGCTTGTAGCACAGAGCCTCGACCAACTGCGTCACCGCGTGTCCTCCCCCCCCCTCCTCTGTTCGAAGTACTGAATCAAAATTTGCCACGATGAGCTGAGGAAAAGCAAGAGAAATTTAAAGACATTCGTTATCCCAACCGAGATACATTCCCGTTATCGCCCAAGTACAAATCCAAAGGCTCCATATTCTATGAAATACATTGGCACCTGCCCTGTGTATCAGCAAGTTGTCTCCTTTGCAAGGATCCAGACGACAGGTCACAGCTGCAGATGCGCGGCTTTTCTCACTTCGTGACTATGGCTACGTATCTGCAGTCATCTGACATTAGTGCAGCGGACATGCAGAAACTCAAGCGTGCAAAACACGCGCTAGTCCTTCTGTATTTTTCTCTTTCGATTTGACACAGGCAGAGAGATGCTAGCAAATATTTTCAAAATGTTTTACAATATTACTCCATACCGTAACATTTTGGGCTGTCCAGCTGGTCACTGCCTAACATTCCAAGAAAATTTGTGCTTGTTATATTTTCTACCCCGACTGCTTCACAGTATCTCCTTTGTTGTGGCAGATCAATGTCCCTCTACAGTAGTTTTGTACGTGATTCGTGTTAAAAAACATAGTGACTTCCAAGCGGGAAGGAAAATCAGCACATAAGGCACACATCAGGAAGTTAAACAATAAAAAGTTGGACAGTGATGCAGAAGTTGGAAGTCCTTATGAATTGTAAATATTACTGCGTAAGATCCGCGGTAGCACAGTGGTTAAGGAGCTGTGCTACAAATCGGAAGGTCGCTGGTTCGATTGCAGCTGGTGTCATTGAAATTTTTCATCGATATAAAATCCTTCCGATCTCACTATGGCCTCAGCCTGTAACAGAAATGAGTACCAGGAGCCTTTCCTGGGGGTAAAGGCGGCCGGGGCGTAAGGCTGATAACCTTACCACCATCCTGTGCCGTTGCGTAAGATAGCAATCCTAACACTCATTGGTACAGCAGGGTGCCCCTTGCAAAGTTGGGGGACCATGCAATATCAGCTACGTTTAACTCCAAGAGGCTACAAAAATGAAACTGAAGCATTAGGAATATATAACAGTGCCACGTTACAATAGGTATACATATTACATATACCCTCTAGGTAAAACGCCCGTACTTCCCCTACAGTAAACTACAGTGAAATAATAAACGTGTTTATTTACTATGGCAAGCTCATTATTATATGAGGGCTTTCAGTCTACAAGTCTTGTTAAGTAATGAGAACCGCTCCATAAATGCATATCATGCTCGCTACTGCGAATGATGGCTGCAGGGAGCTAACGTGCACTGTTAGCCTTAAGACGGCACCACTGTTCAGCGGAAATAAAGAAGCCGGTCAGTTAGTTTCTCGTTTGACACTGAGTATCACTGAACGAACTCTCAACACCTATTGCACTTTGAGTTCTGAACGCAAAATATAATTTTCTACCAAACAGAAAAAAAAGGACGCGAAGTAACGCACATTTTCTATTATTTACTGCAGTGACGCTTGTAACCCATCGCTTCATGCATTAACCCTTTAAACGCAGAGTTAAATCCTATCTGCCATTTGCTGGCTTTATTAGGAGCTCACCATATTCTCCACGTTAGCAGGGTAAGGGTTAAAGGCTCTCACTCTATAAAACAGAGACAGGCATCGAGCCCTTTCGTAGTGCACAACTAGAGAAGGTCGCCTAGTTCGCAGATCAGACATCAGTGAGAAACAAAGTACCGCGGGTTATTGAGAGAGGCACAAATTTAGACACTGTTTTTCTGAGTTCATATCGTGTAGTTTCCTACATTGCTGCCGCTAACTTCAGAGTAGTAAAAAGGTAAAGTGATCACGTTACAGGCCCGGTGTGGCCCAGAGGTATAGCTGTGCTCTTCCATGACCACGGCACTAGAAGGGGGTGAGTGGTCAGCAGCACGTCCCGGACCGTTCAGACCGTAGTCAGTCGCCATACCGACTGAGCTAGCCGGCCCACAACTTAAGAGTAGTATTTTACGTAAAGATTCTAAATTTTTATTCTGCCGCGACGTACTTGACTTATGACGTCCACATAAGTGGCACACTTGAATTATGACGTCAATATAAGTGACGTACTTGAATTATGACGTCCACATAAGTGACACACTTGAATTATGACGCCAATATAAGTGACGCACTTGAATTAGGACGTCCTCATAAGTGACACACTTGAATAATGACGTCCACATAAATGACACACTTGAATAATGCAGTAAACATAAGTGACACACTTGAATAATGATGTTAATATAAATGACGCACTTGAATTATGACGTCAACGTAAGTGAAACACTTGAATTACGACGTCAACATAAGTGAAACACTTAATAATGACGGCAACATAAGTGACACACTTGAATTATCATGTCAATATAAGTGAAACACTTGAATATTGATGTCACCGTAAGTGATACACTTGAATTATGGCGTCAACGTAAGTGAAACACTTGGATAATGACGGCAACATAAGTGACACACTTGAATTATGAAGTAAACATAAGTGACACACTTGAATTATGACGTCAACATAAGTGAAACACTTGAATAATGACGTCAACATAAGTGACGCACTTGAATTATGACGTCCACATAAGCAGTACGCTTGAATAATAAGGTCCACACACAAGTGACACATTTTAATAATGACTCTGCATACCGTAATAGGATTACCAAAATTTTAATTAAAAAAAATAAACTAGCGTAAGTGAATCATTTTAATTACTAAAATTTGTCAAAGAGCGAACGCCTTCACGGAAATATCAAACATTTAGACATTAAATAAGTGTAAATAAGCGCAAACGAATAACTTCAATTTTCAGATTTGTCACACATACGGTTTATATTTGAATAATCATTAACATGTGTGGGGCATATAGAATTTCATCGATCCCGCCTACGAGCCGAACGCTTCTGCCTCTCTTTCCAAACGCAAGTTTGTGTTATGCCGTTCAGCTCTCGACAGTTCCACGATAAATTTGGTATTCAGCTAGTGAATCTTGTAGTGGACTGTCAAACGTTTTGCGACAAATCTAGCAGCTGATCGCGAAAATTCAGTGTGATGCAACACACATAGCAGCAGCTAGCCGCAAATCAGCATGTCGAGAACACCTGTCAGCTACTTGCGATAAACACTGCTTTTCAACTCAGTGTTAAAAGAGCTCTTGTAGACGAAAGTAACAATTTTCCTGAAATTCCGGTAACGTCCAACCGGACTACACGGTGTCATAACCGAAGAGACCACAATATAAAAATGGCTACCTTCTGCAACGAGCTAATTTCTGACCCATTTGTAATAAAACGTATTGTTTTGATGTTCTGTTAGTTTATAGTTTAGTTATATGATAATATTTTACGAATGAATAAACAAGCAACATTATGTGGAAAATTTGCATCATGACTGTTTAGAAAGGTAATTAAATTAATTACCTGTCATTACAGATGTAGAAAATTTATTAAAAGTTTCAATACCAAACAGAAGAGCGAACCGGAAAATTAATTAGCAACACAAGTGGGCCGACAATAATTCACTCATTAAATTAGAACAATAAGGCGTTGTTTTAGGCTGTGTCAATTGTTTTGGAATTGGAAAACAAGGCTTATTTTAGTGTCCGCAAATTAAGCTCTCGGTTTGAACCATGGCTATTCGGAAAGCTTATTTAATCTGCCTGAATGAAACCAAAATAAGGCAAAGACAAATTTTACTTAAAACCATACAGATTGAAACAGGTGTCTACAGACAATCTTTCTATGGAGCTTCTTGCTAGCAACAAAAGAGATTCAAATTTCGGAAAATAATTGCGTAGTTGACAACAGGAAAATAGAGGATTGACAGTCACTGCATTTAAATAATAAGGAAATGTCCTGTTGTATGTATAAACCTCTACGGAACTGGCTCAACAGAAAAGCACTGTTCCTGGGCTGATTATAATTATAATTACCCAGAAGGTCAAATTCTCAACTTCTGACCAAGAATTTTCACACGAAAATACGAAAGTTGGTTCTATTCCTACACCGATAAATAGGCCTAGAGTGGAAACCGTAAAATAATCTTCCTCAAATACTAATATTAAATATTATCCTCCCATCTATGACCAGGTACCGCCAATGAGTATTTTACTGAGGATCTACGACAAATTATATGCACATTTCTCATCCTCCCAATGAGCATTACTCATCACGTCCATATTACTGGCCTTCATTCAAACATCTTAATTAATATTTGTAAAAGAGTGCGCACTATACACTAATTATAATAATTAATAAGACACCATTCCTGTAGAGCAGAGCACTGTACCAAACCTTCCTTTATACGTTTACATTGTCATCCCCTAGCGCACTGAAGTGTTTATATTAATCTGTCTTATAGGCTTGCACGTGGTAACAACGAACACTTCCGACGTTACAAACATTCTTTATGTATGTTCGTTATTCCAACTTATCGATTTCTGTTTGGTCCTCTCAATTCATTACTCTCAGGTCACCAACACTGACACAAAACAGGAAGTAAACTTAGAGCTTGTCAATTTTAAACTTTGTTTGTCGAACCAGAACACAGATGTCACATCACGGTCAGCCTCGGTGACACTGGCGGCAGCAATGTCGGATCTTTCTGCTAGGTACTTTGTGACGGTCAGTGAGAAGAGGCCGGCTGATAAGTTATATCGAATTTCTCCGTCATGCCTGAAGAGATAATTTTTCTCGACTACGCCGTAACTGGCAAAACAGTAGAGTTATCCATAGTCGTATTGCGTTGACAGGGTTTAAAACACCTTTACGAACTTCTATGGCTCTCTCGTCACAGATACGCGAATACTGTGTCTGTAATTTGGTATTGTGTGTTACTCGGAGACGTTGGTGGGGCTTCACAGAGTGTCAATGCAATGACATAAGTGCCATGAACATCAAGATCGAGTGTGCTGTAAAGAGTTCTACCTCGGAGATCTTTGTTTCGTATATCATGGCACATGGCTACCATTAGTGCATATTTGTTTCCTCTGTTGATCTGATCTCTCGAGAGGGTGTTCTTCCGTTTCAGTTAGCGGAAATGTCTTCCTGAGTTTTCGCGCTTACTGTTTAATACATAGCGATTTGTGAGTGTAGAGTCTCTGCACGTCAATTTGTCGTGCACTGTCTTAAATTTGCATTTCATACAATGGCGAGACTCTAGAGGGCTGAAGTTTTGTGCAATTTTCAGGGCAGCCTATTTTGGTAACCCGTAAATTTTTGTTCTTATAGTTGTATAAAAAAAGAAAGAGCAGCGCCTGCGCCAAGCTTCATCTTTGTCTAAAGTATAAGAATTTAATTTCGGGAACACAACAAACATTGAAATCTAAAGAATGTTGCTATGTGACTTGAAATTTCAACCTGTAAGATAGGAGATTTACTAAACAGCAACAAAGATTAGTGTTTTGCAAATAGCATCTGTAACGTTAAAGCAAGACGATACAAGAACAGCAAATTTGGGGAGATTGTCGTAGATTTGTAGACCTGATTGAAAAAGAAACTGGAATGAACTGTCGTCAGATGGTAATGCTGGAATAGACAAATAGCTTTTCCAAAGAACAGGCTTGAATGAGGATATTTTTGCAGCCTGGAGCAATCTGTGGGAGACTAGACACAACACAGTGTCTAAAAAAAATCTACTGTACGTGAAAATGACGTAGTTGGAAGGAGGGATCTAACGCTAAGTTACAATTTGTTTAACTTTCCACCGTCTGACACTTACTGTGTTTCTTTGGAAGGCATTGTCCGACAGCAGTCTGGTATTTAAAAATAAGAGTATTTTAGGTGGCAAAATGGCCACAGAAAGATTGACGGTTTAATTTGCGCTTGTATGGCTGCAGAAAAGGGTTTATTGCGTGTGACAGAACAGTGCACAAAGCCGCGGGGTTTCAAGCGTGTAGAGAGATGTCTGTTGAGCTCACAGATAACAGAAAAAAGGAGATGACTTCCATCTTGTTTGAAGCGTGGCTGCTAAATCATGATGAAGGGATGAGAGCCCAAAATACGATGTCGTCACTCTCTCATGCTGAATAATTGTGCCGCCCTCTCTGTAAATAAAGATGCTTTGAAAAAGTCTGAGTTTATTGCCTTCCGCCCAAAACAATGTCTAGTTCTCAGCCATGACTCTGAGGTAATTAAAAATTTGAAGCTACATTATTTTATTGAGGAAGTGTGCAAGAGGTTAGGTTAGGTTAGGTTAGGTTAGATTACGTTACGTTACGTTAGGTTACGTTAGGTGCTCATAATGGAGGATTATCATTTAATTTCGACATCTCAGCTCGGTGCTTCTTTAAAGTTAGGTTAGGTTATGTTAGGTTATGTCAGGTCAGTTTAGGTTAGGTATTCACGATGGATGATTATCATTTAATTTCGAAGTCTCAGCTCGGTGCGTCTGTTAGGTTACTCCTGGTACATGGTTGACCCAGATAATTTACTGTTGCACGTTAGTGGGATTTGATTATGATGATGATGATGATAATGATGACAGAAATGAAGTAGATAAGAGCGATGATTTATCAGATTTCGCAAGTCTGTCTTCACAAAAGTGACTGGGATGCGCTCAAAGCGATTTATTTCCTTTCCTGATGGAGACAACGTAAAAGGTTTTCCCTCTGTTGATGACACAACGGCTTATAAGATTCCTGCCGATTGAGGCATTGTAGCTGCTGTGTCTGGCCGTGCTGTAACAGAAGGCAACAAGCATGAAACTCAAATCGGTATCTGTAAAGCCGAAAGTGAATCCCCAGTAATGGCAAAATAAGGACACTCTAAGAGCTTGCGAGATCTTCAGTCGGTACTATGATGAGCATGATTCTAACAACATATTAGATGCTAATCTGTTATTTTTTGAAAAATATGTGCAAACGAGATTATCAAGGTCAGATAAGAGGAAAAAGAACTTTTTTTTAGTACAATGACATTTATTTCAAGCGAATGTGTAATACGTACTTTTGAATGTGCCAAACGTATCTATTCCTTTATCTTAGTAATTAACCAACTTGATGCACAAAATTTTTGTTTTAGAGTAAGTTTATTTCATGCCTGTACATGTTTCGAGCACCATGTGATCATCATCAGGAGGTCAAAATTGCATTACACAACCTCTGGTATCATCACACCTATAGGTGTGACGATATCAGAGGCTGCATAATACAATTTTGACCTCCTGATGATGAGCACATGTGCTCTGAACATGTAGAGGCATGAAATAAACTTATTGTAAAACAAAAATTTTGTACATCAAGTTGGTTAATTACTGAGATAAATATAATGAGATGCACGGTCAGCAAAACATCAAAAAAGTTTCTACTCCTGTTCATGTGCTTCAAAATTGAAAAAAAAATGTATTTTAAGCCGTACTAATTTCAGTGTTATTTTAGAAAGTAATTTAACTGGAACTCGCACGTAATGGAGTTCGGTCATGACCCATTTCTGAATTAAACCTCTGATGACCCGTTATAACCACAGGTGATTAAAATTTTACTTTCAAATATTCCTGAATTTCATCAGTAAACCTCCCGTAATGTTTCTATTGCTAGAAAAACGTGGCCTCTTTTAAGACTCCGTTATGTTTTTTGGTGCTCATCGTACAGAGTTACGCACTGGAATATACTCTTTTGTTTCAGACAAAACTCTGGATCATAAATTAAATATTACTCCCAGTGCAGGAGAAAAAGCGTGTGAAAAGTTCTGAAGTAGAAATAGCTACCACAAGAAAGAGCTTAAATATACACATCTTATTGTTCTTTACTGAAAAAAATGTATTCTTGAAACTGTTTTAACAGAAGAAACCTTACGACGCCATGACTGCAGAAGAGAAATGAATATTGCTGTCGTCAGGATATACCCCACAGACAGTGGCGAACCTAGGAATTTTGTTTCGGGGGGGGGGAGGGGGTTCAACAAATTCCGTTGAGGAGAGAGGACAGGGATCTGGGGGCGGTAGCCCCCTAGCCAGGGGTTCTGGAGGCAGCTGTAATTTCGTACAAGAAATTTAATTTAATTTAGTAAAATCTTCTTAATTTTTGGTACTTCAAGACTATTTATGATGACAACGAATCGATTTGTCATTGGTAAGGTAAACCAGTTGTGAACCTAGGTAGTTTTAGAATTCTACTGCTTTTTTTCCAAACATCTTGGGGTGTTGGCTTCCTAAATTCAGCAATTTTTAACAGTTTTCACAATCGGGTTGAGTTTGGCACTATTTTGGAGCGCCTTCGGAATTTCGGGGGGGGGGGGGGTATAAAACCCCAAAACCCCCCCCGTGCGCCCAGACCGCAGGGTGGGAACAACAGAAGACTCCCAAACACACAAAATT
>Ga0123352_10008856_pt1 | contig 15693 bp, 13 predicted proteins | sample TergutLab28metaG_FD_89700 | JGI IMG/M metagenome (GOLD analysis project Ga0123352, IMG submission 89700) | Labiotermes labralis P1 segment gut microbial communities from Petit-Saut dam, French Guiana - Lab288 P1 | ecosystem: Host-associated > Arthropoda: Insects > Digestive system > Gut ... | reverse complement strand
CCAAAGTTGTTACCCCCCTGGCTATGGGCCAGTGCATGCCCCCCCACTCGCCCACCTATATACACGCATGCACGCACACTCCTCTCTCTGGTGTCCACAAACAAACCACTATGTGATGCATAGCTTACATCATGTGATCGGACAACTGCACAAATCTCTTCAGAAATATGTACAAAATACAAAACAGAGAGAAAAATTTAAACTGGAGCTGCTTTTTTATGGTTCAAGATTGCTGACTCTCCCACCACTCCCGCCCAGCTGTGCTGACCCCACAGCACATCATGGAAGAGCATAGCCCACTGATTTTTCTGTTCTCTGCACTGCTTAGAGTACATGGCAAGTATTTGAAATTAAAAGGATTTTATTCACATCCATCTAAAGAACGCACATATCTCCTGATGCTGCAATACTGATTACCTACTCGTTGTACAACGCATTAGTTTTAACTTATCACTGCTCCAACATGTTTCGGCCACAATTAGTTAATTTATAGTTAATAACAAATAAATAAATTGTGCAACAAGTTGGTAATAAACAATGTATATGTAACATAGTTGCGAGAGAGAATGTATAATATTAAATTTTTTTTCCCAGATATTTAATTTTACTCAAAGTGTTTCGAAGGGCTGCAGCCCTGCAACCTTTACATATAAGCTGCCCCTACTATTATCAGTATTTTGTTCACTGCTCCTCAGAGTGTGTACTTATATAAGACACCAGAGAACTTGTTATATGCATGAAATATTTTGGCTATCAACTATAATTAACCTTTTAAAGCGTAGGACTTACTTTTTGTAAAACCAGGTTTAACATTCAGAAATTCTGTTCTGCCCACAATGTATTTATGTGTTTTGCGTGGATCTCAGAACAAACAGCGATTATTTCTCTTTACAACATTAACTTATCAGTTTTTAGAACCGAGGCAGAGAGTGTTTACTGCGCGGTAGGGACTGGATCTTTAAATCAGACAGATACAGTTTCGTCCTTAAAGGGTTATGATGATGGTACCAACCTCTGAAGTGATGTGCAGGAAGGCAACAAGACATACCCTGTACTGACAGATACTCCACAAAAATAACTGATACACACACACACACACACACATATTCACATATATACATATATATAAAATTGACCACAAATATTTAACGGCAAAGATGACTCCATAAATTCTGCACCTTATGTACTCATTTTGGAATGTAAAGAATAAAATGCCACTTGCAGACTCTCATATTGTACTGCAACAACCCATTCACTAGTTGCAAGCTGAGGGCAAGAAAACCATCATGGCAGTGAAAGTACCATGTTAACAGTACAGCAAAATTCACTACCTTTTTCAAGAAAACCAAATAACTGAAGGATGCCATTTCCAACTCGCACGGAGGAAACGAAGACTACAGGTATGGGATCTTTTATCCACATTGCTTGAGATTTAAGGTTGTATGGATGTGGTTCCCCCCTGGCCCCCATAATTCTTAGCCCCATGAATAAAATGTACTATAACATATTTAAAACTTAAAAAAAACCAGAGATAAAAGTTGTTCTGGCTTCAGAATAAAGATATGCTGGGTTAGTTCACGTCACTTAAAAAAGAATGATCTGAGGAGGTAACATCTGGAACATTTGGTAAAGATGGGAGAGATACTGAATTACTTGACACTAATTTTTGTTCTGGAACATACCCAGTTTTCAGAGCATTCCATATACTGGAACGTCTTTTAAAAGATTTCTTAAAGCGAAGGTACAGGTCACCCTGTGGCACGTCACAGCAGGCACAGAGGATGAGCTGAGGTATAGCTCCACTTATTCTTAACGCAGGTGCCAGAAGCTGGTGGGTCGTCAACATCATCCCCCCCCCCTCCAATTTACCCCAGGAAATGGCACCAGTACTCACTGTATAAAAGAAGCCACACCTGTACCAAAATTGACATTCAACTGGTTTAAGTTTAGTTTCTCTAAGCCCCTGTTTGGATTGTTTACTGCACCGACAGTCATGAATAATAAGCACACATATGGTCAACTGTAGAAGCTGATCAATTGATTTCATTTGAAAACAAGGAATATATATCACTTCCAAAAACTGATACAGCAATGAATGGTACACAGATAATTCATATTGCATAACATTTAATTTCACAACATAAACAGGAAGCATATCAACACACATTTTCTAAAATTACAGAATCCGCACCGACTGCTACCAATCAGAAACACTGTTAAGGTCATGAGACATCCACTGATTGCGCTGAACACAGTCTACATTGTGAACGTTGCGCAAATGTGTCTTCAGCTTATCTAGACGACAATACACGACACCACACTGCCAACACCTGTGGTCACCGGGAAAATGAGTACGAAAGTGATTGTGCTTGTTGCGCACACCTTTGCCACACAATAAACAATGAAACAAGCCTGGAGTGATTGGATCAGATCTGAATTTGTCTTCATACGCCATCCGTTTCCTGCCTGTAAGAAAGAAACAGCTCATTCAATCAACTTCCAACTGTACTTTTTCATAAAAAGATGCGCACAAAATGGAATCATAAACCACTTGGATAGTAACAGAAGCATTCTTCTGTAATTCCACTAAAGATGTGCATATGTTTCAGTGTTGTATCATACAATTCCAATATAAGACATCAAATTGAAACAAGTATGGAAAATAATATCTTAATAATATATTAGAACCTTACATTCCCACAGGATACCCAAGTGATAATTGGAACTGTTTTAACTGATAAATGTCAACTTACGATTTTAAACATTTTAACCAGATAAGTGCGTACTACATATTTTATTCACCCTTAGCAAACAAACTTACCAGATTTTCTGTATTTTATTCATGTAAACATATTGGCATCCCAATGTGCACACAGCACCGATGACTTAGTCTGCTATGTAGGCCTGAAGATGACCGACTGATGGGTCGAAACATGTAGTCTTGTGTATAAATAAAATACATAAAATCTTACCAGATTTTATGTATTCTATTCATGTAAACATATTGGGATCCCAATGTGCACACAGCACCAATGACTTAGTCTGCTATGTAGGCCTGAAGATGACCGACTGATGGGTCGAAACATGTAGTCTTGTGTATAAATAAACAAGTAGTGCTGACATATATAATTAGTTTTATTATATATTTATTCCAGCACTTCGTTATGCCTTCTTTCAAATAGTATCTCAAGTCTAACAGTTTGATCTGAGCAATCACAATATACTTCTGAGATAATACTAAAAATGATAAATTAGTCCAAATGTGTCTTAACTTGTAATGCATATAGTGCCTATAGTATGGTACATACAAAGCTATAACAGAAACGCTCAGGAGTCTTGTGTAGGTTGCATGTTTGGCTCCTGTTGACTGGGAAATGCCTGCAACAACAGAATCGCATTTTAACGTTCCATTTTCGAAACATGTGGAATGCCTCCGAATACGTCACGTTACGCTACACAACATAAAATATAGTACGGTGTACATAATGACAGCATCTGCCACCACACAACAACTGTACACCATCTCACATCTGGTCAACCCATAATCCTCCAAACCAAAACTGAACTTACCAAATTTTCTAACTTAACAGGAGTGGAAATAAACATATGTCTTCCAAAGATGTTCTAAATGTTACCAACTGTATGCATGTGTGTGTGTGAGCAAGTGCGTGCTTACGCATGTTTTAAAAATTGAGGATGCTCTCCTTCACCCAACTTGCTAAGCCAAGCGGAACTGATCTACACTGCGCGTTGACGTTTTCACGGTGTTGCTGATAAGCAGTCTTTAGGGATATAACATCATGTTGGGAGATGATCGGTTATCAGCATTTCAAAGCACTTTTCTACTCCCTCTTCTCAGGGTTGTCCAAGAGGACTTGCCCTGAAGATGGCGTTAGCAAGCCCCACCGAACAGTCAGTAACTAAGTACCAGCCAGCAAGGTATCATACCCCTAAGGCTTTCATCTTTAACCAAAAGTAAACTGTAACACAGGCACACAACGATAAGATGTAAACTGCACTAGCAATCCTCTATAATTCTGTCAATCTTTTATCAAATAATGCCCTTTACAGTTATTACCTTCCATGCCTCAAATCTAAATATGAGAATGTTTCACACAAGGCCCATTAGAAACACAACTGTTATCAACTACCTCCCAAAGTTCTTACATTTTTATAACAGCCCTGGTGAAAATGGTAAACACAGTCTTGCAAGAAAAAAAGGAGTACTCAAGGACTGGACCTCGCAGTTATGTTACGGCACTGAGTACCATGCCTAAGTACAACGTAAACGGCATATGTAAGTTCTTTGTACAATGAGTCATCTCAAAAATAATATAGACACTACATTAAATACTCATTATTCACATCCACAGCATTTTTCAGAAAATATTTTTGATTTTAGGGAATATCAGTAAAGTGAGCAGTCAGGGAAGTTTGTATGTTAGAGAAAATAATTTAATTAAGACCTGCGTTTGCCTGAAACATTATTCCACACACAATGCATTTAACGAGACAAATATGCAGTTTAACGGATCATCATATTGCCTGTTCTGTCTACCAACACCACAGAAGTTCATTCAACTCTTTAGGTATCTCTGACAACGGTACAGAAGTCACTGACAAGATAGTCTATTTTCGGACTTTGTTCAGCGCCTAATTTTTGAAAAAGTATGAAATTTTGTTAAGCCAGCTTTGCTTCCATCTTCATGCCAGGAAAAGCGCCTACTCTGGCGGACCCCTGAGGCAAAGTTACTCTCAGTGACAGGACACCATATATATATCAACAATCCTTACCTGAAGATGGAAGAACAGCTGGCTTCTGAAACACTGTGCTTCATCAAACATTGGATGATAGACAAAGAAAGAAAAAAAGGAAGAAAGAAAGAAACAGAGAAAGAAAGAAAGAAAAAGAGAAAGCAAGAAAGAAAAAACTAGAGTAAGAAAGGAAAAGAGAGAAAGAACGAAAGGAAGAAAGAAAGAAAGAATGAAAGAAAAAAGAAAGAAAAGAAAGGAAGGAAAAAGAGAGACAGAAAGAAAAAGGAATGAAAGAAAAGAAAGGAAAATAAAAGATTATGTCAGTAACACAAATTCACCTTTCACATTACTACTAAAAACACTGTATCAGAATTGTACAAATGACTCATAACTTCAAAGACTAATACACAGATGTTCAGTGAACAGGCACTGTGTACTCAGTGGCGCTGTCTTCGGTCCTCTGTGTATGGGAACCATTATGTAACCAGAATATCCCTGTGTGGTGCACAAATATTTCAAGCTCTCACTTCATCAAAAATACATGTAAAAACGTACAATGGGGGATATTTTGTACTAGTGACATATTAAAAGCTAAAGGTAAAGTGATCCTGTTACAGGCCCGGTGTGGCCCAGAGGGTGGGTAGAGGTATAGCTCTACTGTTCTATGACCACAGCACTAGAGAGGGGTGAGTGGTCAGCAGCACGCCCTGGCCGCTCTTTACCCCTGGGAAAGACACTGTACCCATTGTACAGGAGGCTGGGTGGGCCCCAGGGCCGGTCTGGATGGGCGGAAAATCTCGTCCCTACCGGGATTCGATCCTGGACTGTCCAGTCCATAGTCAGTCGCTATACCGACTAAGCTACCTGGCCCACACCAGTGACATATACTCCACAAACATTTCCTCAACAGACTGTTCAGTTATTAAGCACACAGCTGCATCGTACTGCAGCAGCACAAACCATGCAGCACAGAATCATTCTTACAGTGTAGTCAGCCTCCTGGTATCCTACTTTCTGGCATAGTGCAGCATAGCACGCTCTCTCTCATTTTCAGCACATTTGATTACCCTGGAAAAAAAATGAGAAAGTAAAATCCCGGAAAACCTACACACTCGCACCAAACCTTCTGGTAAATATGCAACTTATCATATCACAAAGTTACCTACCATACTGATGTATCTGATGCTTAAGAAAAGTGATCTTCATACGGTCGGTCATTACTCGCATTCAATTACTTTCATTTAAAGGATTCAATATCCTTCATAAGGATTCTACATTCTTCAGGTTTGATTGCTAGAAAAAGACACACTCAAAAGATGATTCTGTAATTCATTATCATCCATTTATTGCTGGTAATGTTTACATTATGACAAGCAGATTAAGTACAAATTAATTAAAAATCATCCGCAACTTAATAACTTACATAAATTTAAAAACTGACTTGAAAGAGTATTGAATAACATATTTCACATTACATACTTACTCCTTCTTAAGAAGCTAACCAGTTCTTAGCTAGTCAAGAATTTCTTCACATTGTCTGGAACCCGAAGGTTCATTACATGCTAGAAAGACTAATAATTTCCAAACCAGTACAGTGTTATATGTCAAAGCATAAATACAGCATAAGCCTGAAATATGAGTGTTGGGGAAGGGAAGGTGGGCAGAAATACGACCTCAATTACACGTTCCGTGTCGACAGTCATATTATGAAGTTACGCAGAGCTTCTTAATGTGTCCACGGATATGCTGATTAAGATTCAGGTCTTCCGGACAGCTACAAAATAGCAACTGGCAAACAGTCTAGCCTACAACTGCTCGTTGCTGAAGGCGGAGATACTTCAGTCCTCTGCAACGTCAATAAATGTGTACCAGCAGTAGTCAAAGCATAACATTCGAGAAGATTTGAGTCTTCAGCCATTTGTCACACAATACTGTGAGTCTCAAAACAAATGGAGATTCCAGTAACTGGACTACTATGAGTGATCTGGAAAAGAGAGCAAGAGCTACAAGAGAGGACAGTTGCGCTCCCGGTAGGGCCAAAGGTGAGTGCCGTCTTTGGGGACGCGACACCATGTTGTCTGACAGACACATCCCGATGTCACAGCCAGGGAAAGTATCACTCTGCAAGAGTAATACTTTAAAATTTCAAAAGAGGAAAGTCACAGGGTTCAGTCTGGGCAGAACTGTACCTCCATATACCTGTCAGATAAGACTTTCAGAAGCTTTTGATTAGAGTTTTGGAATGTGCTGTAAAAAAAAGTACTTATATCAAGGGTGTTAGAAATCTGTTAACTACACAACACCAGAGATTCTGTCCTCTCGCAAAGCAGTCTTTTACAAACAAACACACACACATACACAGGAAGCAGTAAACGATAACATTAAATACTTCACTAGCCTACAGCGTTCTGACAGTGGTGTATGACATTTGAAGACAGAGAATTTTTGTTTACTTTTTCTGTCATCTGTATTCAAATACAATGCAGTTTCTTATGTTTATTGGACCGTGCATCATCTTGATAGTTGAATAAAGAGAGACCAACTTGATGTCACTTTCTTTTTTTATTTTGAGCATTAAATAATGAAATAAAAAAAGCAAGTGACATCATGTTGGCCTCTATTCAACAATACAGTTTATTCTGAGGACAAGATCGGTCCCTGTCTTAAGGGTTACTTCTTCCAAAATAGCTGTAATGACATTAATACTTACACTGTAATTAAACCCACATTAATGTCTATTAATTAGACACACATCTTTAGGAGATGATTTAGAATGCCAAATTGTATCTCTTTACAGCCTGAGTTTTTCTGGCTTAGCATGTACCATTACATGGCTACCAAGCAAACATACAGAGACCAGCATGATGTGCTAGGCCATTCGCCATTCTCTTTGGATAAAAAAGGTTAATTGAAAGGTACGTAACCACCATGCACAGGTGTTTTGGACAAATTAGGCCTGAAGAGGGGGACTACACCGATCCCCAGAATGTATCATATTTATATACACATTGAGGGAAAACTGCAAAAAGTCTATGACTTCAAATTACACATTTTCTTCTCTTCAGGAAACACAAATTATCTAATGGTATACGCAAAGCCATGTAAGAACAGAAAGGCAAGTTTTACTGGGCTTTTCAGGTATCTGATTAGAGTTAACATAAATGCAAGCAATGGCTGCATGAATCTGACATTACAGGCCCTTCAATTAAATATTATACAGGGTGAGCATAAAGTCTTTCCCTGATTACAAACATTTATTACAAGAAAACTACGTGGAATACAAACATATTTTTTTGCCATTACTTAAGTTAGTTTCTAAAATTTTATGCCATTTGTTTATTGTAACGTTTGTAACATTTGGTTTTTGGATGCAACATTTCCAAACAGGTGGATTGGGAGAGATGGTCCGACACCCTGGCCACCACGATCGCCGGATATCATCCCCCTTGACTTCTTTTTATGGGTGTATGTTAAGGACAAAGTGTTTTCGACACCAGTTCCAGATATTACAAATTTGAAGGCAAGAATAACAGATGCTTTTACTACAATAACTGAAGACATGTTGGAGAACACATGGAGAGAAACTGATTTTCAATTAGATGTTCTCCGTGCAACAAAAGGAGCACATGTTGAAGTGTACTAATGTGTTGTAAAAAAAAATTCTTGAGTTACATTTTGAAAAAAAAATGTTTGTATTCCATGTGCTGTAGTTTTCTTGTACTAAATATTTGTAATCAGGGAAAGAATTAATGCTCACCCTGTATACTATTTTAACATCAGCCGATGGTGATGAGTGGTCAAATTTCGGAACCTCAATGCAAGTTTCAGAGAAGTATTGTTATGACAAGAATTTAAGTGCACAAGTACCCTAGAACATAAACTTTAGGAACATGTTGTTCAAAAAAACATACATCAAATGGAATGTATAAGGTTGTAAAAATGAATCATGCACACTGACAGTACAGCCTAAGGCTGTCAGTGTGTACATCACGAAGGCACAGGAGGCATAGATATACGGCTCCACTCATTCTCAATGTCAGCAATAGCTGGAGGATGAGTGGTCAATTTCATGCCCTGGCTGATTTGCACCCAAGAAACAAGAAGGTACCTGATGAATATGAGGCTGGACGGGCCCTACGGACTGTTTGGATGGTTTTGGAAAAGACAAAATCTTCTGCCCATGCCTGGATTCAAACCCTGGAGTGTCCAGCCTGAAGCCAGTTGCTATACTGATTACGCTGTTCAAGTTTCTAGCATCATAAAAAAAATAAAATTTCAAAAAATCTTCCCCATGCACCCAATTAACAAGCCCCCCCCCCTCCCCCCATGGTACAAAAAATGGATTACATTTACATCAATATTATTTTGTATCACTTAAAACTCATTTTGTGGCTGCTTCAGTAACTGTCTTTGTATTTATAATGACAATTTTTTGCAAATGGTGGGCATTTCTACCACTACAAACATTCTATAATCCATACAAATCACCCAACATTCGTCTGGGGCAGTAACGTCCACTCCGACCTGGCAGGTGACCAATGTGTCTAAAATGATCACAAGGCTACCAGCAGGCAAAGCCAGAGAAGAATGTGTGGGTGGAGACAAATGAGCAATGCTGTACTGTACCACAAATAACAATACCACACCATTGCAAGCATTCAGTTCCGCTGCCAAGATGGCCCAGACAATTTTCACAATAAATGAAAGTAAAACTAACATGTTACAAATTCAAGTAGAGGAAATTAGAACTGACAGGAGAGAACAATACGAATTATGTACGTCCACATACTTCTCATCAGAGTACAGTGCCGGCAGAAACACTAGAGGAATAAGAATTCTGGTCAAGAGAGTGAGGATAGGGTGGGATAACGGCCTACGATTAATCCACCAATACTTACACAAACATTATAAGCCTAAGTGCAATATTTTATAACAGTGCACCATTAATATCATTAAGAACTATTAAAACTATTAACACACAGAAATGTTCATTACCCCTTCAATGGTGCAGGGGTTTAAAATCCAACTACTTGCAAATACTGACAAGTATTGAATTTATAGCACTTTCAAATGCACTCTCAACTGGACGGTACACCAAAATCGACCAAGAGTAAAGAATATCCGCACAGGGTGCTCAGGAAGGCATTGAAGGGTTAATTTAAATGTGTGTCATATCAGTAACAAATTATAACTGCCTTTAATCAAATAAACTCCATTTCTTTGGGCTCAGAAATTATCTCATTTAAGGAAAACATCGAAAAAATACAGCAAAAGATCTGATGTTTATTGGAACGTGCATCATCTTGATAGTTGAATAAAGAGAGACCAACTTGATGTCACTTGCTTTTTTATTTCATTATTTAATGCTCAACATGTTCAGCCTGCTTCAGCCTGCATCCGGATACCACACTACCCCAGCCAAACCACAACGTAACACCAACACGCATCGAACCAGAGCAATACAACCCATGAAATAACTCAACAAATAAGTCGCAAGCTCCTGAGGATGGATGTATTAACATCCAAAACATGTTGAGCATTAAATAATTAAATAAAAAAGCAAGTGACATCAAGTTTATCCCTCTTTATTCAACAGCGAAAGATATTTGAAAGGTTCATCTATTAAATCTTTACATGTCCATATACAATGGTGGGAATATATTAATAACAATGCAAGAGAAAGTGCTAAACATGCTCATTACAAATAGTATAAAATGTGAAAAGAAACTGCAGAAGGTGTAAATCCAGACTCTGTTTCTTGATCATACAAACAAAAAAATCGCATAATAACAAGAAGGTAATTGAACAACCTCCAACTTCAACACCACACGTAGCCAGTTTCTGCTGTGTATATACACTAACTTGTATGGACTAATAACAGGTAATTACCGCTTTCTACAAGTTTCAAATGTCTAATACCAATCCATCTGTGTGTTCAGTCTAATTTCATTTATGAAACTGTCACTCAAAATAAGAACCAGGAGTTCTAAGTAAGGCCCACAAACCACAAGCCTTTTACTGCAGTGACCCTTGTGCTGTTAATATCAGGTATAGATACTGTAAATTTACACTCAAACAATATAACTGAATGTAGACCTTGGACTAGTGTACTGTACTCGTGTCCAAGAGTCGTTAAGATCAAACTTTCATTGTTTGCAATTGTAAATATGTTGCGAGTCTGCTTAACACTACTACTACTACTATTAATGTTAGTCACAGTCACTGTGGCCACCATCATTGTTGTTCTGTTGTTCTACACAAACTTTTTACCCAAGTACAGATCATATCAATGTAAACTTTGCTGAATATAAAATCAGAAGTTTTGCCTTGACACTGCACTTGCAATACAAGACTGTTTGTTGTTTCAAATGTTATAAACAATTACGTTAGCAAAAGGTTAAATATAATTTGAAGTACGCTACACCAGTGAGGAAGTACAGATTGTCAGTTACATCTGTCTAAAAAAGTATAAAATTTTTTTAAAAAGGAACCAACAAATGCACTTGGATTTGCGAATGTAATTCTATAACGTAGTAATCACTGAGACGTTTCGTCCGCTGTGAAGATGAAACTGACAGAGTGTTCCGAAACATCGGCACATAAAATTCAGACGCCTGGGAACCACCCAAAAGAAAGAATACACAATTATATATGTCGATATCACTCTCAGTTTAAAAATCATACCGATTTTGGTTAAAATTCATGATTTAAATGGTAAAATATCAATGAATAGGAGATATTAGAAGTTACAGAATTGTTGTATGGAGTAGAGTGCTGTGGAATGATGTACATATTAGACACATGTGAAATACTCAGAAGAGTCCCAAACGGTTCACTGTGCAGAGTACACTGTCACTCTCCAATCCGGATTATAATTCACCACATGTATCTTCTATGTACATCATTCCAAAGTACAGTAGGGTCACATTTTGCGATGTTTTGTTTTACGACAATTCACTTTTACGACCCTTGTCAAGTAGGACCGAGCACTCCCAACTTGCAGTGCATCACTGTCGCAACTCACGCCTCCTTTCTCTACTTGGTGCGCTTCTAGCTCTTTTCCGGTGTGCATATGTTTCTTCTTTTTCTATTTCAGTGCAGTTCTTTTAAGTTGATTGTGCTTTTTCCACCCATGACGTCCATCAAAAAGACAGAAAAGAAGAAAAAATCAAAACAGTTGACGTTACATTCTTTCTTGATGTCTTCTGAACCACGGTCTGGGTCTTCTTCAGCAAAATTAAAAGTGATTTGACTTGTATTTTTTTTAATTACCTGAGTTTTTTCTGTATACCTGAGTCATTAAATTAAAACTGTGTCATAATGTAAAGAAATAACGTAAATTACAAAATTATTTGACTAATTTGTTTGGCCCATGAACCCAACTCAGTTTAAACCACTTAAATAGTACTTGTTTTACGACAATTCGATTTACAACCAAATATTCAAGTATGTAACTCCATCATAAAATGAGACCCTACTGTATTAAACTCCATGCAATAACTTTTAACTTCTCATCTTCTAATATTGTACATGCAATGATATATTTTACAATTTAAACCGGGAATTTAACCAAAACTTACATGATTTGTAACAGTGCAGTAATTCTGATATTTTACTACTGTATTTGTATTCTTGTTCTCACAACCCTGAAGTAGGCCACGTGAGTGGCCAAAACGTGTCAGTGATAACTATGTAATAACAGTACATCCATACACCCAAGCGCATGTGTTGGTTCCTTTTAAAAAAATTTATACATCTGACTTATGCACGGAAAATGGAACATATTAAACTGTGCTTAAATCATTTCATTCTTACTACATATTTTGGCTTTTCTGGGAAGCCATAGACAGGCAATGGAAAAAAATACACAAGTAAAGACAATTTAAGTATAACCCATTGAAATAACACTTCTTCATATAGCTCAGATCTAAACTTTACAAAAACAGCAGTTGTGTATGCCACAAGCGTGTAACAATTTTAAAAATACGGAAACATACATACATTACATTAAAATCAAAGTCCAGTACTTTGGGGGTGAAAGGGAAGTTCCCCAGTCAGTGTTGTTCATGAATCACAACAGGATGTCACATGTAAATATATGTTACATCAGTTTCAGGGCTCTTGACTAAGTGGCACTAAGGGTGAATAACGCCTCACAAATTACTGCATCAGTGTCATTTAATTAACACACCAACTAATGCACACACATATTACTTAAAATTCTAAAACTTTTACATTAAAACGCTCCTACATGTTTCGATCGTAAGATCATCCTCAGGGAGCATACACTGTTCCTTGATAAAGTTACAGCTTAAAAACACTTAGTGATAAACTTCATTATGTTAACTTGGTGCTACGGCAGCATGTCTATAAGTATAGAATATATTTATTAATTACAGCGTCAAAACAATATAGTAAGAATTGAATATTATACACAAATAATTAGGCTATCTGGATTGATGGATTCAATTGGATTGGATACTTCCATCCAGATAGCCTAATTATTTGTGTATAATATTCATTTCTTACTACACTGTTTTGACGCTCTAATTAATAAATATATTCTATACTTATAGACATGCTGCCGTAGCACCAAAGTTAACATAACGAAGTTAATCATTAAGTGTTTTTAAAATTTAATTTCGGCAAGGAACAGTGTATGCTCCCTGAGGATGATGTTTTGATCGAAACATGTAGGAGCATTTTAATGTAAAAGTTTTAGAATTTTAAGTAGCATATGTGTGGTGCAATAGTTGGTGCATTAATTAAATGAATCTACAAAATGCGCGGTGCAACGATAAAGATACTGCATCAGTGATTATCATTTCGTTGCAGAATGTTAGGAGAGTATGATACTGGGGTGCCCTCTAACTCTGAGCAAAACAAATTTTAATTTTGGGTAGAAACAAAATTTGTTGCCTCTGAAAAAGCTATTACTACAAATCGAAACAGTAGTAGCCATTCTGACACATCTGCACTTTAATTTAAAAGCTACGTGTTTTGCCCAAAATATCGATCATCAAGCTTAAAAAAATACACACTAATTAAATGGCCCATAAAAAATGCAATATATGACAAACCATCATGTTTTCTACAGAACCTTGGAGTCATTTTATGACAAAATCGTAAAATTATTACATATGGTCGATGGCAGCTGAAGAGTAATGGTGAGAATATAATATTTATGTTCTTTTCCATTTTTGGCTCCAACACCAAACCAGCAAAGGGGTAATGTACGTAGGTTATTCAGAAAATAAGTACCGTCTGCGCATATCTCTCACGCATCCTCGAGACTTGTCACTTTGCGCATATGCAGTGACTTCCTCTATCAATTGAGAAGCCACAGACGCCATTTTGTGAATTTCGTGTTATGTTTATGTTTGTTACTGTGCGTTGAACATGTTTAAGACAACTGAAGGGGCTGCCTACTGTGAAATACGGTCTGTAATTCATTTTTTGAACACTAGGAATGTGCTACCAAGTGAGATTCATCACCAGATCTGTCAAATGTATGGTGACAATATGATGAGTGACGGCATGGTTAGGAAATGGGTTCAGATGTTCAACGAAGGACAAGAGAACATGCACAATGAGGCGCGAAGTGGGCGTCCATCTATGGTGAATGATGATTTGGTGTGTAAGGTCAACGAAAGAGTGTGTGGTGACACGTTTCACAATTTCTGATCTGTCCGTGCACTTTCCTCAGATTTCAAGGACTCTACTCTATGACATTGTCAGTAGTCATTTGGGTCGCAGTCGGTCGCATTCTATGAGGAGGGTATACAAAAACTTGTGCCTCACTACGATAAGTGCCTCAATAATGGCTGTGAATATGTGGAAAAATGGTTTGAAGACTGTAGAATCTGATAACAATAAAATTTTATATGAAACCTTACTCAATTTTTTTTTACAGTGAAATGGTACTTACTTTCTGAATAAGCCTCGTAACATTTGAAGATATTAAACTTTTATATTCCCACTCTTCCTGTTCAGCTACATCGAACATATACAATAGTTTTATTAATTTACTGAAAAACAAAAATAATGTAAAATGCTGGGACCCCACATTAAACATTATGATGTCTCATGCATCGCATTTTTTATATGCCTTCTAAAGACGGTATATTTTTCAGCCTGATGATGGATGATATCTAGACTGAAGCACGACACTTTTAAATAAAAAAATAGCTGTGTTTGACTATTTGATATTGTTTTAAATATTTTTCTGAAGAAACAATGGGATGAGTTCCATTAAGCTGTTATTACTACAGCTCCAGCTAACAACAGTAATTATTAACCCTTACGTGCCGTAATTAATTGCCCAGTGTACTCGGCAAGAACCGCAAAATTTAACAGAAACCATTACTTTCCACGATCTTGGCAACAGCTTTAAATGACTTTGCCATTTCAATCCAAGATTTAAAATCGCAAGCAACAAAAGTTCAGGATCCAATAAGATTCCAGCATATGATCATCTATGCATGTGTAGAACATGCTGACTCACAAGCTAACTGAACTGAATGTCGGGAGTGACAAGCTCACATTACATACATATGGTGTTAACAGCACATGTTTTGTAAGACAACATGACAGTTATACATGTTCACTGTAAAACTTACGGAGACTGTGCAAGGTACTGCCATAAAAAAGTAAAGGTAAAGGGCATCCTTGTACAGGCACTGAGGCTCTGTACAGGCCGTACAGCCCATAGAGGGAGTAGAGGTATAGCTCTACTCTTTCTTGACCACAGCACTAGAAGGGGGTGAGGGGTCAGTGTCATGCCCCGGCCACTCTTTACCCCCGAGAAAGACCCAGTACCCATCATACAGGAGGCTGGGTGGGCCCCAGGGCCGGTCTGGACAGGTGCGGAAAATCTTGCCCCCACCAGGATTCGATCCCCGGACTGTCCAGCCTGTAGCCAGTCACTATACCGACTAT
>Ga0123352_10008854_pt1 | contig 15695 bp, 9 predicted proteins | sample TergutLab28metaG_FD_89700 | JGI IMG/M metagenome (GOLD analysis project Ga0123352, IMG submission 89700) | Labiotermes labralis P1 segment gut microbial communities from Petit-Saut dam, French Guiana - Lab288 P1 | ecosystem: Host-associated > Arthropoda: Insects > Digestive system > Gut ... | reverse complement strand
TGGGGAGACCTAGGCATAGATGGGTGGATAATATTAGGATGGATCTCCAGGAGGTGGGATGTGGGTATGTGGACTGGATTGGGTTGGCCCAGGATAGGGACAGGTGGCGGACGCTTGTGAGTATGGTAATGAACCTTTGGGTTCCATAAAATGCGGTGAATTTCTTGACTAGCTGCAAACCAGTTAGCTTCTCAAGGAGGACTCTGCACCATGGAGTAAGTAAGTAAGTAAGTAAGTAACATTAGGCTTTGTGGTTTTATTTAGTGACAGGTACCAAAACTACATGAAGAAACAGGGAAATTTAATTCAATTTAGGCCTTGAGGTTTAATTTTAGTGACAGGTCCATAACATATGTAAAGAAGCAAAATAATTTAATCCTTAAAGGAATAGGCTTTGAGGTTTCATTTTAGTTACAGAATTTGGAGTTCCCAGTATACATTTCAAACATGTTAATCTGTTAAACCATTGAAGGTCGTGCCTGTAACATACAGCTTCATTTCCAAAAACAGTTTCAAGCATTTCATGCTTTAAAAAAAAAAGCTTGAAACATAACTTGTTCATTCTCATCCCTGTAACAACACAGCTTGTGTGCAGGGCTGTTATGGGTAAACTGACTGAGCTGTAACTTTCTTTCCCATAATCTCTGACAGTCATAACATAAACAAACAGAAACCTACTACAAGTGTTTTATGCACCAAACCAAATATGTGCACAACAGCATGAGTGTAAAACTTTATTGTTTGTGTCATACCTTGAAATTATTCTGCCGGGTTTTCTTTTTCTAATCATCCTGCATTCTGTTTAGCCCTACATAACCATTCATTGCTACACTGTATCATTAGTTGATACAGTATTAGTACATTACATTTAAAACATTTTCTTTATATTTGATGTTTATGTGGTTTATATAGTGATGTTTTATTAACCACATCAGGGTTGCACAAATCCTAGGTACCAGGTTGCCCCGACAACAAAATCTTATGCAGTGGCGGCTTAATATTTGTGCGTCCTTAGTATAGAACTTGCTGTCACTGTTTTAGCACCTACAGTTTCGAGGAAGCTCCTGGATATTCAGCACCTTTACTACGTGGATTATTTGATGAAGAATGACAGGCTTCAAGTGTTATGTGTGCAGCTGGCTGTGACTGTGTGAAGGTTGAATGTGAACATTTGCCTGTGAAAATCCTTAATCAGAGGACTGGTCATGCAGCTGGTATTTGATTAAAGTATTCTCAGATATGGAGCAGTACTAGCCATGACCCTGCAACTTCTTATGTTTTGTAGTATAATGTGAAAGTGGGTGGTCAGCTGCATGCTGTGGGTGCGTAATTCTAGGGGAAAGGACCCCTAATACTATTGGATAGGAAACTAGGCAGACCCCAGAGCCAGTCTGGACATAGTGGAAAGAAAAAAAGTCCCTCTGCTTGGAATTGAGTTCTAGTCATTCACTTCACTTACTCAGCATTCCTGATGTTAGTGAATGTTCAAATACTTAGTAATTATACTATTGTTTGATCACTTCAGTTTTTATTTTACATTTTGTTTTAGATGCAGTTGCGGTTTGATGGATATTTTGGTTTCCCTGGTGGAATTATAGCTGAAGGAGAAGACATTCTTTCTGGGCTGAATAGAGAACTTTTTGAGGAGGTTAATATAAATGTGCAGAAACACCCAGTTAAAGAAGAACACTATGTTGTAACTCATTGGTGTTCCAACAAGAAACTTTTGTTACACTTCTACGCTGTGGAAGTGTCCATTGATGATTTGAAGGTTATTGAGGAAGAGGCAGTTAAGGCACGTGACTATGGAACTGAGGTAATTTTTCAGTTTTATTTGTATAATTGTGTAAATTGTTCTGAATTAAATATTTTAAATGAGCTCCTGCCATAAGATTTTGTTGTAGATTTTTCAAAATGTATAAGGACTTCAAACAATGAGCATGTGGTATTTTGCACCGAGTATAGTCACATTTGCAGTACTTAGTGAATCATTCAGTAATGCAGAAATTTGGCATATTATACATATCTATTACTGATTTGCATGAAATTAAGTATAATTAGGACAATGGCACTTGAATAAACGAATTTTCTTGTTACAGACACTGGGTACACTTCGAATACCGCTGTACACAATGGGTGATGGCTACCGAGGTTTTCCTGCTTTCTTGGCAAATTCATTTGCAGGAAACTCTCGTGATCAGTTGCTTTGCACACTGCAGCATTTGTCTATTATGTCTAATGAAGAAATTAGCAAAGCAGTAGAAGCAAGGCCTGTACTAACATCAACAAACGAGACAGAAGAAGGAGCACATGTGTAGAAAGTACCATCTGCTTCCATAAAGCAGTATGGCAAGTTTCAAATTGTACATAGTTCAGTAAATATAAACCACAATTACTCCACCATATTGAATTGCATTTTAGGATCTTCCTTTTTAGATTTTTGTACCGAATGATGGAACAATACTGACTGGTAACAGAAATCTTTATGGAAGCCATCCTGTTGTGTCAGTTACTAAATAAACCACAGTTACTACTGCACTGGAGTAATTGTGGTTTATTTAGTATGTAACACAATGAGTTGGCTTCCATAAAGATTTCAGTAAATGTCCTTAAGGATTGTAAGTGATAAATCTGAATGGGTAAATTTAAGCCCTGTACCATGAACTATGGTGACCTTAAAATTAGACTTGCATACTGTTTGCACAAAGTGTATAAAGGCACTAGCATGGTGTTCCAGGAGCACTTTAAGGAATTTGATCTCTGTTACTGATTATATGACACTGAACAGGAAGCATTGAAACTGTGACCCTAGTGTGATCAACAAATATTTTGGGTTCTGATAAGGTATTTGGTCTTGGAAGAAGGTCATTTGTGCATATTAGGAATAAGTTCATGACTGTCAGCCACCTGATGATCTTTTGAAGAACTTCAACTACAAGAAGTATTTTCAGTCGATACTACAGGAACAAGCAACGGGAGGTGCTGGGTTGGGAATAAAGCATTGACAGTACTGGGGAATCCAGATGAAATTATATGGTTATTGAATAGAATAAAGTTAACAAGATGTTGTGGAGAATTATGTTCTGCATTTGTTTTCGTGCATTTATTGAAGCATATTTTGCTAGGGGTCATGGTCTTTAAAATGTCTGTCACACCATTCATTGTTTTGTAGTGATTTTCCAGTTGTCTAATTTATATGCCAATAGTTGAATAACTGCTCACCTGTAATGCTTTTATGGTGGTATACCTGCATTGTAGCTGGCTATGTCACAATGTTTTGGATGCTAAAATACACCTTGCGATTATGACATAAGTTTCTCCATTCCTGTTTACAGACTTCTTTGTTGCTTTCTTCCTTGACCTATTTGTGAGCATCAACCCCTGCAGGATCATTTTAGCATCAAAAGATCAGGTTCTGTTTGTGCCTTGCCCATATGGTTGTTCTGTCTGTGCACCATTCAGACAAGTAGTAAATTGTTTGAGCTCTGAGGCAGTGCTATCCAAATCAGCCATCAGCATGATGAAAGTGAATAATAGTTCATCTTGCATTTTTTTTTGTGGTGTTTATATGTGTAAGAGAGAGAGAGAGAGAGAGAGATTATCCCAGCTTCACTTTTAAACACTGATGCTGATCTATTAGTTCTGTTGCACTAGTGGCAAATTTACCATACTGCGTATACATTTTTGTACATGGTTGTGGTTAAGGGTTAGATATTATGGGTGATGGGGGTGTAAGATTGTAGTAGCTAGGCATTACCGTTGACTGTTTTTGAAAGTATGATGTGATTGAGGAAATTTCAGGAAGTATTTCTTTGGTGTTTGATGCACGTAGTTGAATTGCTGATGGAGTCACCAGAAACATTTACCTTGCACTAAGAACCTACAGAAATATTTATGCATAAATTGTTACAAATTTAAAATTGTGTACAATCTTTTTCATATAACTAATATTTCTGAGCAGTGTTACTTTTGTGGGACATATCTGTTATACGGCGAACATGTATTCGAACATCTGTAAGTCAAAAACATTATAGAATAATAAAATTATCTATATTTGCAGAAGTACAGTGCAAAACAAGATGGCCTTTCCCAAAGAACTCCCATGTTGGAGTCTTATGTGATGAGAAGTACTTTCTTTCTGGTCCTGAAGCTGAAAGGAAGGAAAGGTGGGATCTGGCTGATGCTGTGTCATTTTTAAAGGAATTTATGAATCACAATCAAAAAATGAAATATATCCTAGCAGAGTCTCATCACCTGGTAAAATGTAAGAATTTGTTGAATGTCAAGGAAATGCAGACATGCTAAGTGTTAGCTGCCATAACCAGATGGATCCTGATTTAAACAGAACTGATGAACTACAAGATTCGCCAGTTAGGAAGTTCAGAAGACCAACAGCTAGAGCCAGTGACAGAATTTCTTTGTGCTTAGTCACAACTGGCAGAACTACACAATCGAGATGTAATTTTTTAAAAGCCTGTTTCCAGATATTCTGAAGTTGCCTGGCAAAGAGCAAAGGCAGTTTTAGGAAACAGTGCTCACTACCCTGAATCAAATTGTGGATGAAGAGGAGGCTGGCCCACTTAGAAAATCATATTTCCAGAACTGTCAGTGCCAGTGCATTTCCTGAAATGTTCTAAGGATAATGGCTCTTTTCCCATATAGCAATACATCTGAACTATTTATTAATTGCAAAATGTCCTGGGGTTGCTACCTAAGCAGGGACCATGCCGTGCCACAATTTCATGATTGTGTGTTACTGAAAATATTTGAGACACTTGCTTTGTCTTTTCTTTCTTTTTTATTCCAACTTCATCCTGAATTTGGGAAAGTTTTATTTATTGTGTTATGACGTGCCTACAGTTATTTCACAGTAATAAATGAAAGTTTGAATACTGAAAATGTCTACAGTTATAGAAACCCTTCCATGAAGTGATTAGCAGCATAGTCTCTTCTGATGTAATACATGTTCTAAAATTTGTACTTTGTTCCCTGATGGACTCTGCTGGAAGTCATACATATCCTTCCAGTTGTGGATTTTGTTTCATTTTGCTGAATATTCCATAATAAGAGTGACAGAATAGCATTGTGTGAACTCCTTTTTATGGTAGAGAGGATGACCCAAAACATTCTTCTATTTATAACATCCCCTCGTGATCATTTCCATACCATGGGCATCTTATTTGTGACAGGCATTGTATGTGGGTTACAGGAAGTTTGGAGCAGCTCCGGGCATTCCATTTTGGAGCTTCTCTAAACAGTCCTGTTTAGTGTGGGTTTACCCTAAGGCACACACATTACCAAAGGACCAACCAAAAAACTAAGTAAGGACATAGACTTGCAGGAAGTACAAGTTTAGGTCTGTTGGTTCGTTAAGCCATTCCTGCATACTGAGTACTGCACTGGGCTTGGATAGAGCCTTGTTACTACAACTGGGATTTTTGCTTGCACTAATAGTTATCCTGTCATGCTGACATTCTTGACATGCACTGCAAGTGGCAATATGTCCTTCTGGGGGGAGAAAAAATTAGGTTGAGTTGCACTGTGGGGCCAGTAGATGCTCAGGAACTTGTAGCAGGGGCCAGTGACCCCCAATGTTCTGTTCCCATATTCATTTGGAATTGGTTTGCATCAATTTGTTTTCGGCTAGTCAGCAGCGCAGGTCATTTGATCGAATTCAGATGACTGACAGTTCACTATAACTGCAGTGGTTGAAACAAATGTGTGGACCCCAACTCATGGCAAAGTGGAACAGTGAGGATCACTGTACTGCTGCAATCAGTGAAATTTTCAGGTTACTGAGAGATGTATGGTATCATTAAAAACGAGTGTTCCTACTTTGAAGTTAGACATCCCATTGTGCCGTTAAACAATTATTATGCTAATTAAGTCAACACAACTGGTAACTTACTTTACATAGTAATAGTCCCAGTATTTTGACAGTGGTGCATGGAAGACATAAATGTTTGTGGGATATATTGCACATCCACTTTCTTTTAATTCAATATTATGTTGTTTTTGTGTAAATGTAATGCATTATGCCATGCAGTCGTCTATAAATAATGGGCACCTGTAGAATAATATGCCCACGTCTGGACACAGTATTCTTCCTCTGCTACCTTCAAGTTCCAAAATGTAACTGTGAATATTAATGTTCGCAAAAGCTTTGCCCGTGCACACAGAAACGTCATGCTAGTGTTATAAACTGTTATATAATTATGTTATTTCTTGGTGTGATCGCAAAATATTGAGTAAGGGGAATATGTATCTGTATTGATCATTCAGTAATATAGGAGCTGGACACAGTATGGGTCATTCAACCCCGACCGGCTGTTTAGTGTTTGTAGACTTACTGAGAATATCTCCTCCCCCATCGCTACTTGAATGCAAGCAAATGAATCCTGGTTGCACACTGAACGTCGAAAATTCAATAGGGGTCAATGACTTGGTTGATGTACAGGCTAGTGAAAACCTTGCTCCTTACGATGCTTAACCCATCAATAACGCTGGAGTGTATATTCCAGCCTTCCCCTATCACGGAGGAGGTTTAAATGTACGGTACTGTACCTTTTAAGGCTTAACGACCGTACGGTGCACGGAGACTGGCAGTGAAGAGTTTAAGAAAGCGGACTGATATGAAAATAAAACTGATTATACTGAGATATTGTTCATTCCATGCATTGCGAATCGATTTACAAACTCTATCAGCACAAACAAATGCACTATTCTATATTTTGTGTATTTTACTATTTTGCTGCTACATGTGTCGGCGCAGTTGCTGTCCTCAGGGAGCTTACACCAATGTTGTTGAAACGTACAGCAGTGAAATAGTTTTACAATAATCGTGTATATCGAATTTGCAGGTTTTAGTTAAATTTTACATTATTTAAAATGCTATTATAAAATTGGTGTATATTTGGGTGTTGGATGTTTGAATCTGCGCATTTTATTAAACCATATTACCTGCACATTTGGTAGACTTGATTATTGTAAAACTATAGTATTGCTGTACGTTTTAACTACACTGGTGTAAGCTCCCTGAGGATGGCAGTTACGCCTAAACATGTAGGAACAAATTAATCAAGTTAAATCTAAAACCGGACCTAGACGCACGGCAAGCTTAACGGCCTTCCGTTTCCTGATGTAAAACACGTAATATGTAATGTAACTTACCGCATGTAGAGTAGATGTTGGAAAAGACGTCCTTCAACTCTCCGACATGCTCGACACCTGGTGAACCGATTATTATGTACTGTTTGAAGTCCTGGTCCAGAAACAGTTGAAACAGGACTAAAAGTGTAATGGCAGACGCATTACTGACGCACTGCCAATCCTATCGCCCCGAATACGGTACATTGCATCACCTTAGTCACACAGTTTTAATCTGCTGTCTGTAAGAGACATGTGAAGCCCAGTGTCACGTACAGTTTTGTTGCTCGTGGTATGCAGTAGAATTTAGTAACGGTGAAAGGTAAATTTCTCTGTAAAACAGGCCGTGGAAGCCCAGAGGGGTAGTAGTGGTGTGGCTCTATTCTTTCTTTAACCTCGGCGCTAGATGGGGTTGGGTGGTCAGCACCAAACCCCGGCCACTTTACCCGCGGGAAGACACCCTGTACACATCGTACAGGAGACAGGTTTGGCCCCAGGGCCGGTCTGCACGGGTGCGGAAAATCTCCAGTCCCACCGGGATTCCGTCTCCATAGCGAGCTCCGGGTACTCTATCCCGTCAGTAAGGTTTAATACGGAGAATTTTCCCTGTGGAAACCTACATAAGGAAGAAATCGTATTTAAAGTGTCGTAGGAAATTTAGAATGCCGTTTCGTACGTGTTGCAGTTCGAAATCAAGCATGTCTGAGGGGTGAAGCAGGTAATTTTCAACACCAACTGTAACACGCAGTAAGTTACACTGTTTGTATTACATGCGAAAATGTAAGTCCATAGGCCTGCAGTGCTTCCGAGTTTGGTTTTCAGTTGAACTCCCTGTAATTCTTAATAAATGAAATGCATATTTACAGTTACTGGTGGCCATGATTGCCATAGTTTTGAGTTTGTGTATGACATGTTATTTATTGTTTGACAGTTGTGGAAAAATAAAAAAGGAGAGCGGGAGAAATAAAACGATTGTCTACTCGGCCTTGACATTTCTCCCGTCAGTGGCGACCATACCGGTGGGTTTGCTGAGCGACAGTAATAACAGGTAATTTAAATGATAAGGGAGATTGAAGGATTTGGATAAAAGGTGTTCAGAATAATTGGTTCGTATTGCAGCGGCATGACTAGGGGGTGCGGGTGGTGCAGCCGTCCTCGGCGACAGAGTACAATGGTCGTCAAAATATGCGAAAAATTAAAAGTTTAAGTGAAAAATTTATCTTCTGCCCTTAAGAAATTTTTAATTATTGTGCCAAATAAACGGAAGTTTAGTAAATTATTGTGAGTTTCTGTATGCGTATTTTATGTTAGGGGCTGCTGCTCTTATTATTCGCTCCGGGCTTCCAAAACCTAGCCACACCCCTGTCCTATTTTGATGAAGAAAAGTGTGTGTTGAGACAGCCATGTGTACCTAATTAGGGTGTTTGAATGGACTTGTGGATAACAGTGAGAACAAATATGCCAAAAGTTCTATAAAACCTTGTAAGAGACACTATCACAAATAATGAAAATTTGTTAAAAAGTATCTCACTGAAGTAGTGCATGAAGCTAATGACTGTGCAGAAGTGGCCCATAGAACGCCGCATTGAGGTGACGGCGATGAACCTGGCTCTTCTTGGCAGAAGTATGTTGAAAGGCAAAAGAATATTGGCTGTCGAGGAAGATTCTGTGTCGTGGAGTTAGAAATATAATTATTTATGGCACTTAACGTTGCTTTACGAAAGTTCATGCGGAGATACCTTGTTACCTATTTCGAAAACATAAAACATTTGTTTACCAATTACATTATGACTACAACTGCAAGTAAAAAAGCCATAAATGTCTGTCTGTTCAATTACCAGTCACAAACAAGAAGGTACTAGCAGCAGTTTTATTGACGACAAGTTTCGTCTCTAAGATCGAGCCATCACCGCTCGCTAAGCAAGAACAGAAAAAATATAAACTGTGACAGTCGTAGATCTTCCTTTTCAAGTTCATGTATCGATGGATATGCGATTGATGTAGAACCGATAAACAGTTTATGTTTTTCCTGTTTTTTTTCTGTTCTTGTATGGTGGCCTGATGATTGATGAATCTTAGAGCCGAAACTGGTCGCCAGGAAACGCGTTTGCGATGGTAATTGAATCATGTGTGATCTGATACACCAATGGGGATGCTCTGTATCAAGTTAAAAAGAGCCGTACCTGCTTCTGAAGTACGATTTACAGCGAGTGCCAAAAGTGACTAGGAAAGACGATTAAAATCGCGCTGGCGTGGTAGGAACCAAGCTGAGTGTCGAACCTAGTATCTCTCAGAAGCAAGGCACGAGTTGTTGGGGTTGATCTGCAATAGAAGAAATGGTATGTAGAGAGTGTAATGGCAAGCCACCGACGTGTCACTGGAAAACGGAAGTGTTTAAAGTGGGCAGGAATTTATGTCATTACTCGGAGCGTCTCGGATTATTCAGTAATGATGTTTTTCATTAACTGTCCAAAAGAATTTACGAATACGTTTCCCATATATAATACGAGAACATGTTATATAAAACAGATACGATTTCTTAACAGTTTGATTAAACCGTTCAAATAATGAGCTCATAAATTGCATAAAGTTAAGAATTGTAGAGTAAGTGACCAATTCTTGAAAATCTATGGATCCAATCGGTAAGTTACAACGACAAAGGAAATATACTTTGCGAGATGTGAGTTCTCCCAGTGCTGTTGCTAGAGACGTACTTACGGAAAGTAACTCTACAAAGTGTTGGCAGTGCCGCAGACTGTACACACTGGTTATCGACTTTAGGTGTTTTATTTTTTGTCGGGTCTCACATCTTCATGTTTTCTCGAGTTAATATTGACTTATCACGTGTTTGTACGTAAATGAATACGGGCGTAGGAACGCAACAGTTCCTACTGGATAAGTAAACAGCGGTGATTCATTTGACCTTTGTCACATTTACCGAAGGTCGGTGGGACAAGCAAAAGGGGACAGTGCTTATAAAAGTATACCGTTCTCACGACGTGGCAATTATCCGTAAGTGATAGGTTTGTCAAATATATCCGTCGTGGGAACGCTGCCTAGGAGTGTGGGCTTGAAAAATGCTAAAGTTTATATCTGTAGACTGATGTGGGCGTGAAGTCTGGTCTCTTGCTACTTCGATAGTACTTGATAACATAATACAACACCGAGAATATTAAATATTAAACGACAAAGGACAAGATAAAATTGGGGAGTTTAACCCTTTAAACGCCGAGTTAAATCCCATCTGCCATCTGCTGGCATTATTAGAAGCTCACCATATTCTCCACGTTAGCAGGATAAGGGTTAACGCTCTGTACTCCTTTCCTCGTTTCGTTAGTTTTGTCTGGAATGGGATATGTTTTAAATGTAATATGCATTCTGGAAATGAGAGATTTATCCAAAATGTTGATTGTGAATCTACAGAGGAAGAAGAGCTGATCTGAGAAACCAGGACATAGTAAGGACGAAAATACAACATTGGGGTTTTCGAGAAGTAGGGTGTAATGGTGGGACTGAATTAAACTGGCTGTGGGTAGATGCATGGAGGGTGTTTGTGGATGTGATGTCGGGTACCACAAAAACGGGAATTTCTAGGCCATCTGAAAAAATAACAGCCGATTGACAATTCTTCTTAACCCTTTAAACGCCGAGTCAAATCCCATCTGCCATCTGCTGGCATTATTAGGAGCTCGCCATATTCTCCACGTTAGCAGGATAAGGGTTAATGATGAAGTTTCTCAATATATATTCACTTTTTTATATCGTTACCGTGCATTTTGATATCTATAAAGTTCATACACCAACAAATGCACTCTTTATTAAACTTGATAAAGATCTAAAATTTACATTGAAAATCACTTTGACTTGCTCCTACCAAAAAAAAAAAACTACGTCGCTCTATGTTATGCGGTGCTGTGGAAGCATGTGTGGTGTGTGTACTGTTCGTTGTGCGAGTGAGCACTCAACACAGCGAACAGTACGCACACCATACCTTGACATGTTGCCACACCACCCCATAACATATAACGACGTAGTTTTTACTGAATCTTAACCTAAATATAACTTTAGCTAGGCTCTAATGAAGGCTCCCTGATGATGGTCGTATTTAAAGACCGAAACATGTAGGAGCAAGTCAAAGTGATTTTAATGTAAATTTTAAAACTTTATGATGTTTAATAAAGAGTGCATTTGTTGGTGTATGAACTTTATATTTATTCACTTCTTTGCTTTGTTGTCGTTCATATCATCAGGTTCCTATGTCTTAAGTACTTATTTCCCGGTTCTTGAACCAATTGTTTGAATGTTGTATGTAGATAATTTCGACCCCTTAAAACTGTTGGTGATAAACATTCATAGTTGGTACAGTGTCGTTAACTAGCATTCACACGGACCTGCATGGTTACTAACTGCACAATTCTAGCAGTGAACTTGCAGATGATACAAATTTATTTTGGACCAAATAATAAATTACAACTGTCCCTCATGTCTCGAGACTAGGAACATTATTCCTTTAACTTTTCATAGTTCCGAAAGTAAAGTCTATGGTATTTGACTTTATGGTATGAAGTACTTCGCTAGGATGTATGGGATGTCAAAGGAAACCTGTAAGTGTGTGTGTGACTGTACTGTATTGTATGACATGCAGTAAACTGTCACAGAATGATAGTTGTCTTATGATATAAATCGACTAGAAATGTAGGGATGTAACAGAGATCAAGATTACGCTTCGAACTTTTGCAGCGTTATGGTTTACATGTGCCAAGTTCCTTTCGGTCGTGTGCTTTCGAAGTGTTGGCGACTTCATTATAAAAATTACGAATAGGAGACCGCAGAGGTGATATTGGCCCAGAGAGAACTTGATATTACATACAATCGCATCAGTTTATGCTGTCCGTTCGGTGCAGGTCCTTGTTGCTGTGGGTTAGGACACAGGGTAAGAGGGATGACAGATGATGACAAGAAATTCCTTCAGCACCCACACCAGTGAAGTCTTCAGCCTCTGCATTACACTGAAAACATCGAACTACGCTCAATGGAAAGAACCACGACCACGTTCAAGATGAATATCACCTCGATAGTTATATTAGGCACTCTACTAGACTGGGATCACTAGTCAGAAACCGTCTTAGGAAGGTTGGAAAGGCGAAGGCCTCGTTACTGAAGAAGTTCCTCGGTGTATCGAATTTTACCTCATCAAAATAATCTCACGTGCTGGCTAGGGACATTTTTTCGTGCAAGACATTCGAAGACAATTATTTTTGTCATCGACACCAGAGGTAGTCAGAACTTAAAAAGACGAAGTAACATCAGACTGTCGTCTGCAGTAATTTCTGCAACCCCGATGCCATGAGCTACCGCAGTTGGACGATGCAAGTTTGCCAGCTGAGAGATGTGTTGGCACGTCTGGCGATATACACAGGAACTTTGCAATGAAATCGTTCTGCATGTCGGGAGAAACTTGTATTGGGTTGTGTGTAAACAAGCATGTGAACCCTGTAAACACGAAGCGCAGACTGCTTTATTTAAAATTAAGACCTAGTTCGTACTGTACCGCGCAGTAAACACTTTTCATCTTGGTTATAAAATCCAATCAGTTTATGTTATACTGGGCAAAAGTCGCTGTTTGTTCTGAGTTACGTATAAAACACATAAATACAGTGTGGCAGAATGTAATATTCTTGAATGTTAAACCTCTTGGTGCATCGCGTAACCATTAGGCTTTTAAACATGTTATATTACTACGTAATGGAAGAAGAGGTCGCGGTATATCAAAGTACAGAGATGAATGTTCAACTTGGATATTCAGTGGGAACGGTGGCTGTCGCCAATAGCAATGAAATGCGTACATACACAACTGCGCGCACTACCATTGGCATTATTGCTAAGGAAAGCTAAGGCCTGTGTTACTGAGTTGAGCGTGCGCGGTCACACGTATCCCCATTGATGTGCAGGTTGCAGCCACACGCGTTGGTTCATTACGACAGTGCACATTGTTGTGGCCGCTGATACGACTCGGCATCACTCAATAGAACGCAGTAAGCACTAATACAGTAATGTGTATTTTAGCGTCATGTTATATTATCTAGAATGTTACAAATCTTTAAATAAACTGCAATTATTACATGGATATTATTTCATGCTAAAAACTGGCGGTATGTTCCGGTATACGATGTAATGTTCACGGGAATGTCCTGCTACAAACTGTCGCCATTGTAATGCAGGGTCTGTTCTTTAATTAAAGTATGCATCACATACAAATAATAGGAAGCAAGTGAGTTATAACTAGGATTTTGGTTTTGTGTGGATTCAATTGTGACGCTTATTTGTCACACATTGTCTTCTGTTTTGAGCCCATTTTTCTTGTTCACGTAGTCGGCAATATTGCAACACTGTAGGATGGTGTCGGAGTTCGGATTGTTTGTTGTGTTATTAATTTTTGTTTGTGTTTTTATAAGACAATCTTTCTTGTGGGTTATATATCTTGTCTTGTTTTTTATGAGTGAATTTCCATTCCGATTAATCAAGCCGTGTTGTTCCCTCCGTCCGGTGTGATACAATGACAACTTGACTGATTAAATTTGAATGAAGACATCACGAAGTGCTTGAATACGTACTGTAATACTAATTTGTACGTCAGCACAACTGTTTTTATTACACAAGGTAATATAGGCTACATGTTTCGACTAATAAATAGTCATCTTCAGGCCTATTCTTTACAGGTTTTACTCTCCTAGGCAAATTATATGGCTTAAATATTTCACTGATGTAAACACACTGGGATCCCAATGTGTGCACAACATTCTGTGACTTAACCTGTAAAGAATAGGCCTGAAGATGACTATTTATTAGTCGAAACATGTAGCCTAAATATTACCTTGTGTAATAAAAACAGTTGTGCTGACGTACAAATTAGTATTACAATTGACTGATTAAACGCAAATGAAGTCTAGTCGCAGTACGAACACAAGATGGAACGTGCAACACACAGTCAGACCCCAACATAGCACCTGTGAAAGTCTGTCGATAGAAATTCCATTTTTTTAATGGCTCGACAGCCCCAGTGGTCATAAGCCTCTTCGGTATTGAGGTTTGGAGATCACACTCAGACACACCACACTCGGTAGGACTCCTCTGGACGAGTGATCAGCCTGACACAGAGACCTCTACCTCACAATACACAACACCCACAAGAGACAGACATCTATACTTCCCGCGGGATTCGATCCGGCAATCCCGGCAAGCGGGCGGCCGCAGACGCACGCCTTAGACCGCGTGGTCACCGGAATCGGCAGAAATTCCATATCAGTGTTTCGATTTAATGCCACCGGCGATGTACCGCCACAACTTTCTGTGAATAAACAGTGGCGCTATATCGGGGTTTGGTTGTGCGACAAACAAGAATGAACCATTGAACTGGACGTGATACAGTGTTTCACTAGAGTGCACTACATCAATAAGGAACACACACACAAACACACACACACACAAACACACAAACACACACACACACACACACACAAAAGTCTTCGTGATTTGTGACGTTAAAGTTTTACGTTTTACCTTAAAGGAAAAAAAGACTGCTTAATGACAACAGCATGTAAGTGTTAAATGACACCGAGTGAACACACGAAACACAACCCCACCTATACCTCATTTACTTTTATTGTTTTTGTGATTCGCATTTCACTATTATCTTTTATCAGAAAACGTATATTGCATTGCAACTGCTGTATTCTGTACTATGATGTTCGCCTGAGGATGACGTCTTATACCTAAACGTGGAGTTTATTTGTGGTATGAAATAATGACCATGTAATAGTTGCATTTAAGGGCTTTACAATACAGTTGCGGGTTACATTTCTTTATTTTAACTAGTGTGTTCCAGAGCTGGGAACGGGTAAAACAGTGTTAATGGGTTTGGTTAGGTTACGTTAGGTTAGAATGGTTTTTGTGAGCGCTAGAAGCACCGATTTGGTTGGTTGGTTGTTTGTTTGATTAACTGGCTCAAAGTAAATTCGACTACAACACTTATTCATGCCTGTGAAACAAATAATTACAAATTACAACTCAAAACAGAGAACGGTGTCAGGATAAGTCCTTTCAGTGTCATTTTTAAGAATTGCCCATGCGCTTGAAATCGGTACAAAATCTCGAAAAATGTTTTTAGTCTACATGAAGTAAATTATTGTAGTGCGCAGGTCCAAATTCTGAATTTTTTTAATTGGGGGGGGGGGGATTAACCCTGATGCCATATGTAATTTATGTTTGATTTTAAAAATTATTTTATAAAAAATCACTACGTAAATATAACTGAAACATAGCACGGTTTGCAACTGCATTTATATACATACAAATATAACTACATCTTCCGTGACTCACTCACCTGATTTAAATAACACTGTCTAATCTTCTTGGTACTTGGTCGTTGACATTGCGGGAGGAAAGGAAGCTGAGGATGTTTGAGAACATGGTGTTGAGGAGAATATTTGGACCTAGGAGGGACGAGGTAACGGGGGAATGGAGGAGATTGCATAACGAGGAGCTAAATG
>Ga0123352_10008847_pt1 | contig 15702 bp, 10 predicted proteins | sample TergutLab28metaG_FD_89700 | JGI IMG/M metagenome (GOLD analysis project Ga0123352, IMG submission 89700) | Labiotermes labralis P1 segment gut microbial communities from Petit-Saut dam, French Guiana - Lab288 P1 | ecosystem: Host-associated > Arthropoda: Insects > Digestive system > Gut ... | reverse complement strand
TTGTGAGTACGGTAATGAACCTTCGGGTTCCATGAAATGCGGGGAATTTCTTGACTAGCTGCAAACCAGTTAGCTTCTCAAGAAGGACTCTGCACCATGGAGTAAGTAAGTAAGTGAGTAAGTGACAAGTTTCCAGGGGTCAAACCACCAACCAGGCAAGCAGTCCATAACATCAGTGCAAAATTTAAAAATTGTAAGTGTTGCTTTCTTACCACCAAATGGTAGGCCTAGATGGGCTAGGTCATTTACAAAATCTAGTTCGAGGTTTTGTTCATAGCTGTGAGAAGACATTGAGAAAAGCTTCAGTAGAACTGAAATGTTACGAAGTAGCCTACACTTATTGTTGACGTAACGTACTCTGGAAATCGAGCCATGCAGACCTAACACGTTGCTTACGTGCAGTTACATGAGTTGTGCCTCTTTATTCCCGAAGCTGATCGCGAGTTTACGAAGAAGATTCTACGTACAGAGGAAGCTACGTTCAAAACAATTGGAAGAGTAAGTCGACACATCTGTGTTAAATGGAGTGATGCACATGTTTCAAGAATGATAGGAGTCCTATGAACAGGCATTTAAAGGCAAAAGATGTGATTGTCTTCCTCCCACCTATTGAGGCATTGTAACTACAAACACTGGATATGGAACGTCTGCGAACAAGGCGATGCCGGAGGCTGAACAGCAACGTGACCTAAGAAGTGTGGTCTGGCAGCGGTGTGGTCGTCCACCCCCTTTTGGGCGCAGTGTTCGCGCTTTTATCCATGCGAATTTTTTCTATGTAGATTGGTCACCGTGGTTGATATGGGTAGTCCTCAAGATCTCCTGATCGTATATAGTATAATTTTTCCGTGTCGATTGTAATCAAAGACAAGGTATACGGCAAGAAGCCAGCTCGTTGTGCAAATGAAGTAACAAAATCATGTGGGATTGGAGAGCTCAAATTCAGGCAAAAGAATTAGTGCAGCAGTTTGCGAATAATTGCTTAGGAGATGTGAAAATTTCATTGGATACGGCGCCAATTTGAACAGCTGCTTCAGCTCCTCTTTTTCACTTTGCTAGTGGTTGGTCGTAAATAAAGTACCGATTCCTTGAAACATGACTGATTTCTTTAAAGCGACTCTAAGGAACCTCTGTATTTGTATTGTTCTATAATTTTATTTTCAGTAGGGATTTGTTGACGACGATGATTATTACACTGTTAATAATTATAACATTGATGGTTTGAAGCATGCAGTAGTTTATTCGACTGATTACTCATTTACTAACTCATACGCGGTTCGGGGTAGGAAGTTAAATTAATAGGCAATAAGCACTGTTTTTCTGTAAGATGCAGGGGGTGGATAAATATCTGTATCCATACGGACGCTAGAAATTTACACACTGCTAATGTTTCAGATTTTATTAGGGAATAACTGGCTTCGCCATATTTGCAACAATTTCATCAAAGCAAAATATGAACACAGGCTATTTTATTGTTATTAGACTATTTATTACGTTTATATGAGATGTTAATGTCATTTATGCTCATTAATTGGTTTCTGTAAGTAACTTTACTTTTTAAAATGACATTGATGGCATCCACTGTTTTTCTTAGATGACAGCTCCAGAGTCTTTTAAAGAAAGTACACTATTCAAAACCTTTATATTCCAATTATTATCAGGCATTATCTTAAGTTGGTGTAGGTAGTGTATATAATTAGACTAAGAAAGAACTATACTTTTGTGAGTCGTCAGAGTAAAGTCACTATCCCTTATTTTCAAAGACTTGGGCTTGGTGAAAATTTTCAAGCCATGCTCCTGTTAGCTGATGATGTAAACATTAACTTTTACTTTGTTATGCAGCATTTAATCCAACAAAGTGCACAGTCAGTGATAAATAATCATTAGTCATTTAGGTTCCTCCCACATGTTTCGACCTCTTCGAGGTCACCATCAGGGAAGTTTATACAAACGCATAGAAGTTCAGAGAATTTTGTCGATGATGTGTGCGTACGTGTAGAGTTAAAATATTGCTAATTGAAATTACTAAAATGTTTAAAACTTAAGCAAGTCAAGTATTTTTATATTTCTTAACAATATTTTACCATATTCTTGTATTTCCTGGTTGGTGTTTATGCCATGGTGAATCACTAAGTACTGACAATACTCAGTTATCCACCATGGCATAAATACAAACCAAGATAACAGGGATGTTCCTTTTGAGTGCAGATAAACACTGGCGTATGTGTCTTTCTTTAATGGAAGGTAAAATATTGTTTAGAATTGTAATAAACATTTGTAAATTGATTTATATTTTAAACATATTTAGTAATTTCAATTAAGAAACGTTAGTTTACTTCTACAGACGCACATCTTTGACAGAATTCGCTGTACATGTTTGCCTTTATGTATATACCTTCCTGGTGATGACCTTGTAGAGGTCGAAACATGTGGGAAGGACGTGACCATTGATAATTGATTACTGATTGTGCAATTTGTTGGATCCAATACTGCATAATCAATCTATTGCTCGGAATATGGGTTACGTTACATACACTTAGTCTTTTGTGTAGGTACGCAGACCGTTACCGTGTTGAATAAAGTGGCGGGCTGCAGTTGTTTTTCAGTTGGCCGAGACGAGTGTGCGAGGTAAAGATTCAGAATTGTTGGAGGAGGGATTTTAATGGCGTCCGTTTGCGTTTTCATCCATGTGTTTGTGTGTGTGTGTGTGGGGGGGAGTGCGAATCTATGATCCAGCGCTTTTCCTACTGCACTGCCATCTTTGCGACACAAACGTACTTGTTGTGTTTGTGCCGAATTCAGTTCCTTGGGAAGTTCAGAGTTTGGAATTAAGAAACGTGTCGACAATGGAGGGGCGCACAATGTCCTTCAATAATCATACTATTCATTAAATATCCGTCCTTTGTGTTTCTTTTCCATTGGAACACTGGCCTTTTCAGACTGGGGGTTTTTTTACGTTAAAGTTGGTAGTCTGTATTGGGCGATTGGTTATTGAGTTCAGGGCAATCTCCTAATGTCACTCATGCCTCCCTGTTAGAGAAGCACCATTTTATGCACGGAAAAACGTTGCGGATTTTTTTAAGTTATTAGAACTTTAATTCAGATGCAGAATATAGAATGTTATTTGGACACGAAATCCATGTTCACGATGAATCGACTTATTATCTCAAAACATGTTCGATATCAATTAAGTACATCGATATATTCAAGCTGTTGCATAATCTATTGGCAGCATTATAATTGATTTTTTTTTGTTTGGAAGTACCGGAACTCTCAACTTCACAGATAATTTGGATGGACGTTTCACTTGGCTGTTTGGGGGAGAGAGAAGGATGCACAGAGAAGTAATACTCAGTACCCTGAGATTGAATTTCTATTTAAATTACAAGTACTAAGAAAAGTCTTAATTAACAGTGCTACTTACATTATAATTCACTTTCCAAGGTATCTTTGTAGACCTAAGTACGAGAAATGGTAATGCCAATGTAGGCAGCATATTGCTGAAGGATTGCCTACTGGACAGTTTAAAGCCCTATATACTGATCACTTGGCATTTCAAAGCCTTTCGATATTGATAGAATCATCTCTTGTGTTGATATTTATCCATATCACCTCATAGTTAATAGTGCCGATGTTTATTCGGTGCTGGAGTTAAAAAAACATGTATACATTGCGGTGCAAAAGTTTTAGGACTGATTTTTTTTAAAGATCGAAGACACATGAGGAAGACACATATCTTTTTTAATTCAAAATAAGCTCCATTGGCATATATACAGGCTTTTGCGTGGTCGTACAGTTTCTGAAAAGTTGCCGAAAATTCGTCTTTACGGCTTCTTAGATCCGATCAACATCCGCAAAGTGGAGTCCTTTTAACTTCATTTTCAACTTGGTGAACAGAAAATAGTCTGGCGGAGATAAATCTGGATAGTACGGGGGGTGGGGGTGATAAAGGTTTGTAAAATTTTTGGGGTCAAAAATTGGCAAGCACTTTGCAGCTTTGTGGGTGGGCACATTATCGTGCAACAAGAAAAAATGTGGAGAGCAGAACGCAGATAGACGAACCCGTTGAATGTGCTTCAGGAGGCGATCCATTACTCCGTTATAAATTCTGCATTTACTGTTTTTCCGTCTGGTACGAATTATTTGTGCACTATGCCTTGAGAGTCGAAAAAAATTATCAACATGTTCTTGATGCGGGACCTTTGGAGTTTCAGTTTCTTCGGCCGAGGAGATGCCTCACCAACCCATTCAGAACTCCGTCGCTTTGTTTCGGGGTCATAGGCAAAACACCCTTAATAATTGCGTTAAAAAAATTTGTCTGCATCGTCCATCGTGATAATGTCTTGGCAAGATATGACTCGATCTTTCCTTGGCGCAGATTTCAAGGAGTGTGGAACAAAACTTGCACACGACATCCTCTTTCCCTTTCCCAAATCCTCTTTCAGAATCCGAAGAACTACAGTCTGGGGATGTTCGAAGATTCTGCTATCATCCTTGATGCGATTTGACCGTCACGTTTTACCAAATCAGCAACAACAGCAGTGTTTACCTCAGTTGGACGGCCACCTCTCTCATCATCTTCTACCAGCTCCCTTCCTTCTCGAAATCGAGAAAACCCACATAAAACGTTTGATCGGTTCAGAGCTTCATTCCCATAAGCCTTTTGCACCAATACTAGTGTTTCTGTCGCAGATAGACCGGCTTTGAAACAAAATTTTATGGCAACTCTCTGTTCATTTCCGGTTCTATGACTATAAAGAAAACTGACTTTACAAGAGAAGTTGTAACTCCTACACTGTCGAAGATAAACAAACGAAACTCGGTGTGTGAACGGATGTAGGTTGATAGTACACCAGTTAGTGGGTTGACCGATAGATCGCTCTAGTTCTGTTGTTTAAAAAAAAATCAGTCCCAATACTTATGGATCACACTGTGTATATTTATATGGCGCATTTGACCCTTTACACTCCCATAATCGATGAGGATTTTAAGTGGCTCTTTTAAAGTACTGTAATGTAGGCCTATGTAATGAACTGACTGTGTGTTAATTACAAGTTTAACAGAATTAACTTAAATTTACTACGAGTACATAATACCTAATTATATTTTCAGTGTTATGGTCATCACACCTGTCTATCCTTTCTGTTGTGATTCTGTCACGGCCGAAATTTCGAATTACATCATTTGCCCGGAAACATATACGAATTTCACAAGCCCCGTTCAGAGTATAATACTGTGGGTGTGGTTCAACCCCCAGCGTTAGGTCCAAGAGAGTGCGCACCTCGAGCTGCGTCAGTCACTGGAGTGTATTCCTCATAGAACTTCTTGTTTCAATTAGTTGGTCTCATGTAGCAGACAGCATGTGATGTTGCGATGACGTATACATTTTGATTACTGGCGGCAGGTCTTTGAGAGAACTGCCTTACTTAATGAATGGCAGGCATTATCGCCTCACTCAATACATCCTTCATGCAACATAAATCTAATTTCTAAATTGTGAAGCGCCAGTGTTCTCAATCATGAGGCAACTTACATCACAGAAGGAAGGAAACGAATATGTGATTGAAGACGTCAGGTTTAGATTGATGGAAAGAATCGAGAAAGCACTATTGAGAGAAGGGAGTAAAATTGGATATAAAAGGACCTCCGAACAAACCGTGATATGCGAGAAAATCAAAGCCTTTGTACTGCGCTGATAGCCGATGGTTGTATGTCGACAATTGAGGAGCTTGGTGCAAAACAGATGTAGGTCAGGTTATTACGAACCTGGAGAAAGCAAAGAAAGTGAATGCGTTGTTGAAATTATGCGTTAGAACTGCGTTTATCGATTATATAAAATGACTAGATGTGCATTGTTTTTGTGCCAAAAATATATATATATTTTCTAAATTTAATGGCGGTAGTATAATTTCGGAATTCTTGGTTTGCGTCTGTACCCTTTTTGTGCCAAACCGATAAATTCAAGTTACCTGTCTGCTGCAAGTCACTGTGAAGTGTGTACTGCCTACGGAGATATCGCCTCGTGTTCTGAATCACATCAAAGAAGGACCGCTGTCGAGAAGGAGGAATATTTCTACAAAAGTTAACTCGATGCTTCGCATACACGGCCGCCGACAACACCAAACCTGGAAAAGCCGCCCACGAAAGTGTTGATCATTTCCCTTAAGGGAAGGGAGAATGACTTTGCCCGTAAGAGGCTTATTGGTGTTTACAATAAATTCTAATTTTTCGTATACGTTTTCGTCTGAGAAATTGTAGAGGAATTTATAAAGGCGCACTGGGTGGCGTATTATAGCAGGTGGTGGAATTTCTCGCATTTCTGAAGATAATGTACGTCATCGTGCAATGAATTTCTTTGAAAACCTTGTTACTCTGTGGACAACAAATATCTTGATTTTTGCTTTGCTTTATTGGAGAAATTTTACACTTTAGTTGGGAAATATGAAGGGAAGAGCTACTCTGGTGAACTTGATGTAGATGGCTCGATAATATTAAAATGAATCTTTAAGAGGTAGGGTGTAAGAGTGTTGACGGGATTAGTTTGATTAATTGTTGGTTACAATGGTGGGCTGTTGTGAACGTGACGCTGAACCAGGATTGTAATCATCGTGGATGTCATGCCGTGTAGCCTGCTGGATAGGGCGCCATCGTATCTGATGAACCTACTATCGCCATCTTCAGGGACGCGTTCCACAAACGGCTGGAGAATTTTTGAATAGCAGGGCCACTGCTGGCTTCTCAAGAATTGTTCTCCACGAAGTTAGAATTTTCTTTATGTTTTGGCATAAGACCATCTTTGGATCCCTTTCTGATATAGTTAATTTATCGCTTCGCATTTCATTTCTTTAGAATCTCTTTTAGTGTTATTATCCCATCGAAACCAGTGTCTCTAAAATGGTCTCATTCATTCTGGTTTTCCGGGCAGCAGCTTGTATTCATTTCCTATTTCTCCTGTACGTTCTAATCTTTTTTTTTCTTTCTGAAATAGTTTCTTGTTGAGTGGCTATCATAATTTATTTCGTTACTGTTTTTTACGTGGTAGCTCAGTCAATGAAGTGATTAGGAGGTTTGGGCTTGACATGCTTCTGGCCTCCCATTCTCCTATGCTATAGGTAACGTGGAAATTTACCCCGAGAGTGGGGTAAATTGGACGCATGTGCAGCTGACCATGTACCTGTATATAGTGTGTAGGCTGATAATGCTGGCGGCTTTACCTTCATGCTGATATAACGCCTGAAAATTTGAGGATTAATATGTATACATATAGCAGCATAGTAGTTAAGATTCTTTTGGGCTGAGCTGCAGGTAATAATTCCAGATTAATGTGTCCTGCAAGATTAACTTTCTCTTAACTTTTAAAGTTGTTTCAGGTCGTGTGTATTTGTGTCAGAAAAAAAAAACTCTCTTTCGTCACGAATGAGTGGCACATTCCTCCCTCAATGCAGCATCTTCCTTGAGCAATTCTTATTTCAGTTGACAAGAATTTTTTTGCGTGTTCGCAAAATTACGAAAAGCGACTCTTAGCTTCGTCATGTCTGTCTGTCCGTCTGTTCTTCCATCTGTCTTCATGGAACATCTGAGCTGGCACTGGACGGATTCTCATGAAATTTGGTGTTGGGGTATTTTTCGATAATCAGTCAAGAAAGTTCGAGCTTCATTAAAATCTGACGAGAATAACGAGCACTTTGCATGCAGATCAATATACATTTTTGATCATATCTCGCGCTATTCTTCTTTGACTTAGAAATGTTTCGGCCAAAAGGAGTAGAGAAAATACAAATACATTTTATGTTCAATAACTCTTTTTTTTTTATTTTTTTTTCGAAAATCTTGTCGTTTGTGAGAAAATGCGGAAAGATATTGTAAAGCCTGACAGGCCATAGATGGTATGGCGCATCCGCATTGCATGCTGATACGTAAGGCTACAATCACTCTCTCAGAATATGTAATACGTATTGCTTTTCCACTGCAACAGTGGTTTCATGAACGCTCCCCAATATCGTTATACCGTCACTGCCTGTTTTGTTGCAAATTACTCAAGAATCAGACGTACCTAGTACCACGCCATGAAGACGCATAGAAAGCTGTAGGTGGAGTTGGGTGGTTACTTTCTAGTTTCGGCCGCCATTACCTCCGGGAAAACCTTCCTAATACATACAGTCGACAGCTGAGTGGATACAAGAGCCAGTTTGCATGCAGGGATGATTGATGAGTTTCTTGAATTTTAGTATAATAGAGATTAACTGATTAAGTGAGATAGTGGAGTATGAAATTTTAGTAAGAAGGTACACAAAACATAATAGTTTATAACAGAGAGGCTGAAAGTTTATAGAAAGGCTAATAAAATCAGCTATAATGTTAAAAATTTGAAAATAATATCAGGAGTGTAACACTTGGAGGAATGTGTCGATATTAGTAAATGTAGACTGGTTGTAGACTGAGGAACTGGTTATTAAATATTGTGTTTTAAAAACAGACATAAAGACTACATGCTACCAAAAAAAACTGATGTTAATGGACGAAGTCTTCTGTAAAATTTGACGCAAATAATATTTGATATTTGTTTTGATATAGTATAGAACCCCTGCTATTCTGGTCATAGCCACCCACTTATCTAAGCCTTCTTCGCAGTAAATGGGAATGGCTCAGTCAGTATCTCAAGTGACTACGCAACAGCTCTTTTCGGGTTTTCGCTTCCGATAGTTGTTTCCAGATTCTTCGTACAAGCATTGAAACCACTGGGGATCTATCTTCTTAAGACCTGTAGTCCAGCAGGAGCAAGGGGAAAGCGAAACAAGAGCAAATGTCAGATCTTTCAGCTTAGTTCAGACTCTTAATCCAGTTGTAAAGGCGGCATGTAAATTGGTACGTTTACTATACATACATACGGTATTGTTTGTGGTTGTTTGGTAGTTACATGTGAATGTGCGGACGGGAGAGTACAATACAGTACACGTAACACTCTTACACGCAACATGGGAAACAAAGTTCTAAAAGATAAACGGAGGCTGCAGTTTGGAGTCCGGTCCGTTGGTTTCGGGAAAAATGTGTCCCCAACACTTTGGGAAATTAAGGGCACCGACTCTAATGCGGCAGTGGAAGAAACAAAATTAAACTGTCTCTTACTAAGACATTAGTTTCCTCGGGCTTTGTTTTCTTTTTCACCCCCATTTGTCTTCAAGTTTGATATATATATATATATATATTGAACCTGTTTAGAATTTGTTGCGATAAATTCTCTCTGCCAGCACGTACAGAACGTCCATGTAACCCACGCTACCACCTATTCAAAGGGTACCAGCGGTCCCTTTGTCCAGGAATAACAGCGACCGGATCGTGAAGCTCATCATTCACTTCCACTTAGCACCGAGGTCATGAGTCCGTGTTCTTAACCACCATGTCCTGTATACGCCCTCATGGCTTGTTTCTTAGACACAGCAGCACTTTTTCCTTGCCTCAATTAGTTCTTCTTACCCTAAAGCTGAGCAGAGTTATTGAAATCGCGGTGTAGAATGTATACGCTTGTGTAATTGCGGAAGCTGGAATGTTCTACACGTCACAAAGTTATGTATTGGATGTGTACGTATGCTTTTGTGCCGATGAGTGACAGACAAAGTACCAGTAACTGGATGCGCGAGTTTTGTTCTGCGTCAGTGATTTAGTGTCATTGGGTATCTGTGAGTGTGGTTTGGAGAGAAATGGGCGTGATTTGGAGGCGCTAGTCGTGTGAGTGTAATTTTGTTGGTGAGTGGTTTAGAGTGACTGTGTGTGTGTGTGTGTGTGTGTGTGTGACAGAGAGAGAGAGAGAGAGAGAGAGTAAGAAGGGTGTTGCCTTTCAATTTGTTGCCCTCCCATTTACACAGTCTGTTGCTTGTGTGTATTTCTGTCCACTCCCTGAAATTTTGCCTCTTGTTCCAAGAATTCTTACCCTCACTTTTTATTCATGCACCCTCAGTATGTTTTCTGCGCTTACCAAGACAATGTAACGTCGTAGAATAAGTACACTTTTTTTTCCAGGACTTCACAGATGTCTTACTATAAGGAAGTACTGTGTAGTACAGGTTTCAGAGGTGACGTTGTACTTGTGCCCACCATTAAGGCGTACGTGGATCGGAGGTATAGTTCTCATTCTTAACCTCGGCAGTAGATGTGGGTGAGCGGTCAGTTTCACGCCCCGGCCGCTTTACCTACGAATAAATAGCCCACATTAACCGTTACATAGGAGGCTGGGTGGGCTCCAACGATAATCTGAACACTTAGAGAACTGATACATCTGTTTGTTCTTCTCTAAATCGACGATTCCCCGGTTTTCCAGCCCGTTGCCTGCTCAGTATACCGAATACGCTGTCCCGGCTCCGCAGTACAAGATTCATGTGTTTAATACAACCAAGTGACCGGTTAGGCATACGTGTTGCGTACCTGTATAAGACGGTGAATGATTGCATGCTTTTAATCGGTTTTGATTTTGTCGGTGGTGTTCGAACAACGTGTGCAAGAGCCACCAAACAGAGAGACGATATTGACCTTAGGGGTGGACACAGCGCCATTTCTGTTGGCTCTGTCACTGAGAGGAATGTAGGGAGAAGTGTGTCTTCTTCGTAACACCCGATATTTTTAAGAGATAAAGGGAAGGGGGGAAAGAACAAGCTCTTGAAGTGCTCCCTGAAGGTCAATTTCTCTCTCTTAACTGCCTTATATAAGTCAAGATAAGAACACAAAAGTTTTGGCTGCTTCTGGTCGTTATGCCCTCACTTCTCGTTTTCCCGCTTCTCTTATTTCTTCGGTATTATCCTTCTTGTGATTTTCGCATCTTAGTTCCGGTTGTTTCATGCAGAGAACGTTATGAAAACAAACTTCCGCGTGGTTAATAAACGAACACTCGGTTTGTTCGCTAAATGTCTTAGAATGGGGTGACTTTCAGCTGACAGTATAGTCTACTGAAACCAAGTAGCTTGTGTATCAACTACATATATTTCGAGCTTAATACTTCAAGATAAGAAAGCGCTTGAAGCGCCACACATTTTTAACTCTTTCTGTTATTGTGGTGACCGATTCTGCGGGCCACCATGGCCTATCTGTTTGGGTACGGAATGCTGCTTTAACTACGGAACTGAGCTGCAATTTCATGTATTTTCCCTCATTAAAGGTTAATCGCCAACGTCGTCATCATCATCATCATCCGTCACGAATTAGGTCTTGATAGACCTGTTTAGGCCTCGTCTAATAGTCTCTTCAAGGGTCTTCCAAGCCGTCTTCGTCCATTTGATCTACAATTTAGCATTATTTGGTGTATCCTGATGTTGTTTATTCCTGTTACATTTAGGAAATTTGATCTGAACAACACGAAGCTTAATCGCGTTTGTTAAAAACATCTTGAATTTGAAATGTATCTCCGTAACTGTTGAAAATTGGACACATTTTCTAGTTAATGACCCCAGCAATAAGGTCCTTAAGCACAGACTTGAAGTGCTCATTACGTGTTATTTGAACACCATATCCTTTGTTTAAGGCATCATTTTACTGAGTAATATTTTTAGAAGGGGGAACATTTTATAATGAGAACCGAATGACAACCATAAGTGCATTATATTAGCGGAAGTCCGAATTATTTGTATTAAGTAGTACATACATATTACCACAGACGAGCTGAGATTACCGCAGACCGTCTAACGTTCAACAGAAATGTACCATAAAAATTAATGGAAAACTTACCAAGTTATTCCGAATGTAAGAACTGTTGGAAGTTCCTGGAGATGTTGAGTTGTTGGTAAAGCACAATTAGCAGGCGATTGATGCTCCTAGGCCCTTTCGAGGGTCTTCGTCCAGACATCAGAGACACCACGAACTGCCTAAAAACAGAACTTTCTCATGTGTTAGACAACCTTGTCTCTAGGGAATCGCGTTCAGGCACGATTTGTCCGTGCAACATCGTTTAGATCTTTAATCTTTTCAGTATTTGTGATAGACATGTGCCAAGAATGCAGCAACTCTGAGGCAAATTTTTTGTTTAATTTTCAGTGCCCACAAAACTGTCGTCTCGTCACGGAGCTGATAGGAGGAGCCAGGCCTCAACTCCTGTTTCAACTAGTGGGTAAGTGGCTAATGGGGTGGCATTACAGTTTGAGAATACGCAGAATAAAATGAACAAATTGCGTAGGCAATATTATTTTACATTTATAAGTCTTGAAACTTTCGCGGCGACAGAATTCAATGAAATTCCATCGGGCAGACGTCCAGATGTCGACGCGGCTGTTTGCCCGAAAAAAATTTCATTGTCTTGCATTTTATAATATTTTTAAAATGCACGGAACTATAGCTTACCTGAATTCATTGACTTACGGACTTTTTCCGTCGTGTGTTTTGAAATGTTGTACACCTTGATTTCGGGGACAGGATCGGTGCCCGTCTTCAGGCTTGGCTCTTCCTGAACGACTGTTACTACATCATGATTATTTGCACTGTGTTGTATGTCATTTCACACGTGGGAAAAAGTCATTGAGTTCAAATGTCATACACCATCGTCAGAATTCTACAGAATAGTGTAATCTGTCTGTTGTATGCCGGATCACTTCGAAAACCTAACTGTAAATTGGTGGCTGATATTAATATTGATTGTACAAAAACAGGGACTAAGGCTAATGGTGAGGTAAATATCAGTCATGAAAACACAACTGTGGTAGTATGGATTTATTATGTTATTTAATAGCAAAAAATAACTACATGTTTCGGCCAATAGCGGCCATCTTCAGGTTATTACAATTTTGCTCAGAGAGTGTCATATATATGCCTATATTGCAAGATGATGCTGAGATCTCATCATCGTTACGCGTTACAATCAGTTTATTTAGTGGGAAGTGTCATGGTCATTGACCATCAGCATCACCTTGCAATATAGGCATATATATGATACTCTTTGAGCAAAATTGTAATAACCTGAAGATGGCCGCTATTGGCCGAAACATGTAGTTATTTTTTGCTATTAAATAACATCATAAATCCATATTACCGTAGTTGTGTTTTCATTACTGATATTTACCTCACCAGTAGTCTTTTCTACACACAACGGGGATGACACACCTCAGAACAGTGAGTAAGAATGTGGGCTGGACTGAACCGGCTCAGAACAGGATTCTTTGACGGGCTGTTGTGAACATGGTAATGGATCATCGCTTTCCCATTAAAGGCTTGGGTTTTAGTCCAGCTAAGCGACTGCTAGTTTCTAAAACGAATGCCCTCCATGGATTTAACATCTTTTGTTTGTAACAGTAGCCTACCAGAAGCTTCACATTGTACACTCTTCATCAGATATAGGTGTATGAGGGGTCTCAAGACGGATGATAACAGCCGGTGGATTGAAACGTGGACTTCCTAACAGAGCTTTTTCAGCATGGTGTACAATACAGCATCGAATGGTAGAACGTTGTTGTTAAGATTCTCTTTTAGCATTTGATTGAAGGATAGAAGAAAATTACGAAAGACGTTAAGATAATTGGTGATGTGGCGATATCCGTACACGTGATATCTTGAATACGCAATCCGTGTGCTAAATACTATGCCATCACACCATTTATTAACCAATGTTTGTGCATCATATTGTATATATTAAAATACACTCTAATTTCCATTCCCATGCGTTTCGGCATCTATTAATACCCTCTCAGGGAGTTAAGGCCCCACCTGAGCCAGCGCAGCCCACATACACAGTCGTAATAATAATAATAATAATAATAATAATAATTATTATTATTATACTGCAATTGAGTTGTCACGCTGTGGCAGTAGTCCTTACACTAGTACACACAAAACAAATATGAATAAATATACATAAACGAAACAATTACAAAAAACACGGTACAAACAATACCAAACACAGTAAATACAAGCACATATTTTACCGAAACAACCGCACATTTCAAAACCCACACACACACACCCACACATTACGAAACAAGTTAAAATGACACAAAATACCGGACTTCATCCAATTCGGGCTTGTACATGACCCCCCCCCCCCATAAACGTACACAAGATGATACTGAGCACATGCATTTCACCATCAGTGATATCAAGTGATTTTGTGTGTTTTAATCGATTTTTTTGGTCATTTTACTAGACACACATACGGCTGAAGAACTTCAGTGGCGTTTATAAAGTTGTGCTCGTGATTTAAACTACTGTCTTATAACGGGTGGTTAATAAGTGCTTATAGTCATTACCGGTCGCTTACGAAATTACTCTTGAGATGTGATGAGAAAAAAAAATGCAGTAAGATTGAACTCCCTTCGACGACATCATCAGAAGCCGAAACGCCTCTGAGTGGAAATTAATGTGGTTAATAAATGGTGTTATAGAACATGATGCACATTACGTGTAACATTAAGGTATTGTGCCATCGCGTTTATTAAGGTTGAGACGAATGGAGTTTATTGTACGGAATTAAAGAAAAATTCGTCTCCAAGCTCTTGGTCAGAAATTCTCACCAAAGGACCACGTATGGACACTGTAGAGGGCAGTTATTTTATGTGACATTCGGGTCTGTTATCGTAGACTACTCAGCCTACGGAAGAGTGGCGGGAATTCATTGTATAGTGCTTCAGGACGGAGTTCGGTAACGGGATTTTGTAATGACAGCGAATAACTTGGTATTTTCAGAATAACAATTTATTGATGAGATGAGTAGATATTAACTGCTCAAGGCAGACCCTACCTCAGGAAATGAGTTAGCTTGTTAGTTTGTTATTAGATGTAATTAGCCTGCCTAGTTAATGAATTACATCGCCTGACATTGATCCCGTGACTGCAGACGTGATGCATGTGCTGTGCCGCTCGCACTGACGTCTGAACCTCCTCATTTGTTGAGCTTTGCTCCCTGGCCCATGACGATCTCACGACAGCTGATTAGAATAATGCATGTTGGTAGGCCTGCTCCATCCTGCTAATTACGAAATGTCACTTCGATTTAGAAAGAGTTCAGTTTTTTTTTATTTTTTACTTTGCTCCGCTGGTTAACGTTCTCAATTATAAACGGATTACAATCCAATTTTAAACTCTGATAGGTAAAGCGATTAAATTGCTGTGAAATGGGGTGTTTGATTGGAATTGAAGTGTGCAGTGGAACACGTAAATCATACATTTTGGCACCCCACCGTAGATGAAATATTTATAATCGACTATCATAAGGTATCTATCAAATACGTTAGAATTTTGATATTGCTCATAAAGATCAATATTATTTTAAACTTTATAGGCGCTTTTGCGTAGGTGTCTCAAAGCACCTGTTAGCTTCATGTTTGTTCGTCTGTCCGCATGTATCAGCGCGGCTCCCACTTGACGGATTTTCATGAATTTTATGTTGGAGGACTTTATGGAAATCCGACGAGAAAATCAAAATCGGGGTTAAAATCGGACAAAAATATCGGGCATTTTAGACGAAGTTTTTAAGTGAGTTTTATTGTTGCCAGTGACATTAATCTTTAGACGCCTAACGTCAATTATAGTTGACGTACCGCACCGCTAACCTCTAAAGTTGCATTTTATATGTTTATTCAACAAATATAGTTACTGAATATTTTGAACATGGTTTATACTCTCCGTTTTTTGTTTCTTCAAAATGCAGTTTGTTTCATAATTCTAACGTATTTGGTTCCTGTATTATTCACATTTTATATACGGGGTGTGCTAAAATTTAAAAAATAATTCCGGCGC
>Ga0123352_10008846_pt1 | contig 15702 bp, 6 predicted proteins | sample TergutLab28metaG_FD_89700 | JGI IMG/M metagenome (GOLD analysis project Ga0123352, IMG submission 89700) | Labiotermes labralis P1 segment gut microbial communities from Petit-Saut dam, French Guiana - Lab288 P1 | ecosystem: Host-associated > Arthropoda: Insects > Digestive system > Gut ... | reverse complement strand
TCCGCTAACGCTACCTGCTGGGTCTCACCTGTCTCGCTTTCCCGTAGGAGTCGCCATCTTCCGCTTCTTAGACAATGTTCTAATAGATATAGCGTATAACAATTTTTCGATTATGTTCATGTTCGTGTTTTAACTCAAATCTTTGAATTATGAAATTATTACTTTAGTTTAATATTAAAAAGTTTTTATAAAAACTCCTTTTTCAATTCGCCAGCAATAATATTTTTTTGAATTTGGCTTATAGGGGGGTAAATTAGCAACGCGGTCTTTGGGGAGGGGGGGGGGGGGGGGAGGATAACCGATTTGAATTTCTGTCAAATACATTTCACATTGACTCAACTGTATTTGGGTTTATTTTTCATTTCCAGTTCATGGTACGTTAGGTAAATTCAGTATGCTATTCACCAGTCTGCTCTTTCATAGATACGCACATATTCGTCACATTTATTTATCACGTGACTTTGTATTGCCTCTGTAGTTGATACACAGTGGTGAAACAACGAGACACATGCCCCAGATTTAGAGATAAGCATCTAGATTTAAATAGAGTGTCGGAGACAGCGATAAAATTTTGACACCACGAATCATATTTATTTATATCCATTGTTTTTAGTGTATTTCTTCAGTTATTTGGAAAAAAGGGTTAGTCCAAAATTTTTCAATTTTGAGTTAGGTTAAAAGTTACAAAACTCTTTCTCTTCTAAACGTTATTTAGGACGTGAATGTGGTCTTAAGACAGACTTACAGTCAAGGTGCCAGTACTTCAAACTAGAAATAGCTATGTACAAGTGATGCAAGGGCCTGCAATGTAAGTGTCTTCCGTGATAATTCTCGACACTGCGTACTAAATATTTAATATCAACACACCATTCGGCCATTCTGAAAGTTTCGCAGGTTTTCACTTACCTAAACCCCATGCTGCGAATTTGCATAGTGCGTGTGGAGTCACTAAACCTCCCTTCGTTCTATACCTGTCCTGCAGATGAGCGTGATTAATCACCTTCAGTCTCTGGTAGTTACAATTCTTGTGCCCACGGGAGGGGAGATTTGGTAGGACCTAGTGACTTTCTGGACGTGGTGGCAAAGAGAATCAAACCGCCACATTCCGTCACTCTGATTGTTCACTTTGAAAGTTTCCAGGACATATGATTATATATATATATAAATTAGGATATGAATAAACACCAACAATCTACTTTACCAGACATTAATGTACGTTTGTTTTAAAGTCAGCGATTCTACATGTTACGGCGAATTTTCCCCATCGTTAATGATCTCGTATTTTTTTAAAATTTATTAAAGACCATATAAACCAACAATATTAAGTGCTGCAACAACATATTGTGTTTAAACCTCATATTAATGTCTGGTAGTGTACGATGTTGGTATTTATTTACATAATTTGCTAGTTACACGGTTACTTTTCCTTGGTACGCGTTTGAAAGCAGCCGGATATATAAACGCAATTGTTTCTCTTTCTTCTTTACAACGACCTGATGTACTAATTATAAGTTTATTTAAGACGCGAGATTTGGGGATTTCACGCGGGGAATGAGATAAATAATATATTTTGTGATATTCCGCAGTGTAGTCCCCTACATGTTTATCGATGTTTCTTTTTGTTTGAAAATGGCTGTAACACGTTGTTCCGAAACGTCCTGATATGCTTATTAGACTACACGGCGTCACATCTCAGAAGATAGTAACTTACAATATTAATATTTGATTATTAAGTAATGCCTTCATGTGGCAATAAAACACGTCAGTATGTTGATGACCAAGGAGTTGAGAACGTTTGGCAAAATGGTGTCTGCTGGACATCTTCAACCTCGTTCTCCACAAAGCACTAAAAAACCTGGAACAAAGCAATACGATTTTGAACAGACTGACAAAAATCTGTGGATATGCCGATGATATTTTGGTAATTGCAAGGAATCTTCCAGCTCTTGAAGCAATGTGTGCTGAGATAAGAAGAGAAGCAGGTAGAGTGGGCCTGGTAATAAAGCCCGACAAGACCAAATATATGAGATATTCAGCGTCCTCATCCCGAAGATCAGTGAAAGGGGCAGCCATAAATGGTGTAACTTATGAAGGAGTAGCCGAGTTCATATACTTTGGTACGCTAATCATTATTGATATTAGCGTGGAAAAAGAAATACAAAGACTTATTTTGGAGGCAGTAGAACTTATTTTGCCGCTGTAAGTCTCTTCAGGAGTCGACTTTTATCCAGAGCTACTAAAATTATATTATATAAGACACTAATAAGACCTGTATTGTCGTATGGAGCGGAAGCATGGACGCTGACGAAGAAAGAAGAACAAGCTCTGCTAATTTTTGAAAGGAAAATATTTAGAAGAATATATGGTGCTAAATATGAAAACGGAGAATGGAAAAGTCGGACGAATCGAGAACTAGAAGAGATGAGCAAAGGAGAAAATACAGTAAAATGGATAAAAGGCAAAGGATAAGCTGGTTAGATCACCTAGAGAGAACGGAGGAGGACTGGATGCCCAAAAAGATCTTCACTCAAGAACTGGAAGGGACGAGAAGAAGGGGAAGACCCAGGAAAAGATGGAAAGAGGCAGTAGAAAGAGATCAAGTGCTGGGAGTGAGAAGATGGAGAGAGTTGGTGGCAGATGGGAAAAAATGGAAGAACATTGTTCGACAAGCCAAAGCCCACAGTAGGCTGTAGTGCCAATGGAAGAAGAAAAAGAAGAAGAAGAAGAAGAAGAAGTGTCTGCTGGACCATTGTGCTGTCCAGTCTCTGTGAAGAGAAATGTCATGTGGCTCACAAAGTCTCTCAGCACCAACAAATCCACAGTTCTATATATTACATATTTTACTATTAATTTGCTGCTACATGTTTCGGCACAATTGCCATCCTCAGGAAGCTTCTATCAATGTTGTTATAACCTACAGTAATAATATAGTTCTACAGTGATAGTGCATATCAAATGTGTAGGGTTTAGTGTAGTGGTGGATGGGTTAGTGGTGATGATGATGACGATGATGATGATAATAATAATAAAATTTTACATTATGTCTGTCAGGGGCATGCGGTGACGTAGTTTGTTGAAGCACTGCGCTACAAGCCGGAAGGTCGAGGGTTCGATTCGCGTTTGAGTAATTGCAATTGTTCATTGACTCAATCCTTCCGGCCACGCTGTGGCCCTAAAGTCGATTCAGCCTCTGACAAAAATGAGTACCAGGAATATTTCCTGGGGAATTAAGGCGGCCGGTGCGTAGGGCTGACAACCTCACCACCTTCATGTGCCGATTGTCTTGAAATCTGAGAGCCTCAACCTGCTGCTAGAGCCCTCAGGGCCTGTTCAGGCCTGTACATCTGATGTGAAGACAATTGTTTGCCGGTGTGTGTAGCTCTGTATGTAGTCTGGTAGAAATATAGCAGTGTATGAACGAACCTGCTGTGACCTTCTTCTAATATCCTGAATATGCAAGTCGAACATGCAGTCAGTAAGCTCCTCCGAAACTCCGGTAACCATTTACCACTGGACACCGCGTCATACCCAAGAAGGCTGGAACCATCAACGCGACTGTGAGAACGTTACATCTCTAATTCCGTCGTCCTGTTGATGAAGACAGCACATTCTGCCCGACGTTGATAATAATTTTTGTCAAATTGTTTAAGTCACGTCACATCAGATAGTGTTGAAATGAACGTCTTCGTGCTGTTTGTAACAGAATGAAGCGGTTGCACGGAAACCGTAGCTTTGGTTAGCGTGCGACGCTGAGCAGTCTGCAGTGGAATGACGCGTGTCGCCAAATAAAGGCTGTCCTTAACTTTCCCCGGTCAGTGTATTTCAGTTTCTCTTTGTTTGGAGTGGCTACGTCGAGTGCTTATCTGTTCCATCTACAGTTCTCGGAAAACGTGGCACAGGGAGGACATTGTAGTCGGTACACAGATGTCTGCTTGCCTATAGTTTCATAGTTGGAGCTGCCTGGATGGAATAAGTTACAGGCATTTTCTTTGTTTTGAAAACTGCTAATACGAAACAGTCAATATGGCTTCTGTTCAAGTGACATTTTATAGGACAGACCATATGTGCTTTAACCTTTTAAGGACGAAACGTAATCTGCTTTATATAAGGAATCAGTCCGTACCGCGCTGTAAACATTTTCCACCACGGTTATAAAAACCATTCAGTTAATGACATACAAAGCAAATCGTTAGCGTAAGCATATTCCTCTGTTAGAGTTTAGGTGTCTGTTACAGAACCCAGCGATGCGTTCAAACGCAGGGATGGCTAACAGACAGGGGAACGTCGATTTGCGCGAAGCGCAAGTCTCCGCCCCTCAGTTAACACTTTGGCTTGGCTTGGCTTGGCGTATAAAGCACAGTCCACTGTCTGCTCTGAGATCTGTGTGCAAAACAGTCAACGAAAAGCGAGCACCATGTAGAATTTCTGAATGTTAAACCTGTTGGTACGTAGAGAAACCGCTAGGCTTTAAAAGCTTAACTAATGAGAAAAGAATGTTCTTTGAAAAGCTAATAGTCGTTCATCTTGTCAAGACTTTTGTCGCCTGTAATGGAAGACGACAATTAACTGCTGTCTTTATGAAGGTCCACCACTTTCACTTATCCTGATCAAGATAAACCAGACCAATATCTAGATAATATCGCTTTAATTTCCATTTTAATATTGTCGCTTCATCTACGCTTAATTGTTTCAGGTTGGATCCTTTTAAGGCAAACTTTTGTGCCCATTTCTTATATCTCCAACATGTGCCACATGCCCCGGTAATCGCTTTCCTCTTGATTACATCACCCTGATAAGATTTTATGAAGAATACATATTATGCATATATAATACCCAGTGATATCCGTCACTAAGAGTACAGACGTTTCCGCCATTATCATTAACCTAGGTTTCGATAGACATTAATACATTCGTATCACCAGTTTTTAAGGCCTGTAATTTTGCAACCCCTTGCAGCTTTTAATCAAACCACCTTGCTCTATATTTTCATTTCATGCAGCATTCTTAAGTTTTGTTTCCTTGAATTGGTTTAATGTATATTTCTTTTATTTTGGTGTACCGAGATTAAAGAGACTACTTTTGAGATGCAAGTTATAGCTCATAAAAACATGATTTCATTAAATTAATAATACTAATAATAAACATAACAACAGTAGTTTTCAAATTTCATATTCGGTTTCTTTTTTATTGTATCAAAAAAGAAGACTCAGAAAGTGCCAACCATCGTTTTTAGTCTCTTTATATGGCTTTCAGAAAACTCTGCTTTACATTCTCTGACTAACACGCTCTTACGAGAGGTAGGCTGAAGAGAGCGAAACAGGAAGGCGATAACACATGTGAAGATTCTATGGCAGACACACCGCATTTCATGGCACTACTAACTTCGCGGTACTAACCTACATTTACCACGAATAGAGGTGAACTGTTACAACTTGCTGTAGAATACGTAACTAATCGTGATAGTGTGGAGAATTTGTAGTGCCGTAGCACAAAGTGAGACACTTGCAAAAGTGCGTGGGTGCAGATTACATGTTGTTACGGTAGCCGAATGCGGCTGACGTTATTTCGGACGAACAACCGTGTTTGCAGGCGGTGTGCTACCTTATTTGGCTCTACAACCAAAGACTGGTGTGTCGATAGACACAGAGATTCCGTACTAAGAAGACTGTCTGCAGGTGAAGGTTATGTGTACTGTATATATCTCAAGAATAATGTAAAAGCCGGTACTAAGAATCACAGCACGTCTGTTTACAAGCTACGTAAGATGTCTTTTTTTCTTAGGGTAAACAGCATTGGCAGTGGGAATGGTATGTTTGATGTGTTGTATGCTGTCATCACAGAGTCTCTAGTAACTACCACAAGAGAAAATGGTAAATGTGAAAATTTCCCAATTTAATGGGTAGGGTATCGACGGATTATCCGAAAATTAATTTGTGTAGTTTTGAGGATATAATAATAAATTTCTCTAAAATATAGTAAAGTAATATAGTAAAGTAATATAGGCTATCTCATACCAAGAAGCATTTTGTGGTTTTAAACAATGTTATTATTTACATTAGTTTCGTGTTAATGCAGGTTAGCCCTTTCATCTCGGAGGCTCGGTTTCAATCCCAGGATAGTCTGTCTGGGATTTGTTGGTGTCAAACGACATTGTGTAGTTCATTCATGTCAGTGTCTCTCCACCACTGCACCGTAACAATCACTAATTTACCTCCGGCGCTATACACTTGACAGCACTTTAGATTAACACAAACAATGCAGGCTAATGTAGTTTATTTTTAGTAGTTTTTCCTAATTTTCTCGTTTTATTATCGTAATAAAATTATTATACGTAAGTACGTATATTCAGTGTCTTAAAGCAAATGTGACTTGTACATTCTCCTCAAAGATTCATTGGTAAAATGTAACACTGTACGTAATTCTAGTGAACAGACATCTTCCTTGCAGAGTCCATGGGGAAGTGTAGGCTTTGCAGAGTCTTACAGGCCTTCCTTGAAACTCCTTCGATGTCTCTGTCGCAATTTGGTAAAGTGCAAAACTATATGCATCCTTGTATGTGGCCATTTCCTGTCAGTATCGTACCATTGAACTCAGTAATTTACTGCTAAGAATGTACATTTGTATGTATTTATTGAATGGCAAACAATTGCTTTTCTGAGCTTCCTGCAGTATCCGAATGTCAACGGGGCTTCAGTTACGTAGAGATGGTGTGGGCACGGAGGCTGCTCTTGTCATGTCGACCTATGGCGAAGTAATGTGGCCATAAACGTTAGTGTCATGAGCAGAGAATGGTAAATTTTTAAAACTTTAGGAGTGCTAGATACACTGAAAAAATATCGGGCCATAATTTGAAACTCTTCTATGATTTTAAGTGTAAAATTGACGTTAATGGTAACTTTTATCACCTTACAGAGAGGACATTCAGAAGTTGTTTTTAATGATATTTTGGAAGTGATTACTTCTACCGGAGAACGTGGTGTTCCGATTTAATTTGGTCACGGAACAACTTAGCATTCCATAATATATTATAAATTACTAATAAAATTCTTGTGTACGGAATCTTCTAGATTAAACCAGCAAATAAACAGGTAGCCACCAATAAGTAAGGGTAATAATTAAAAATATTAAACAGGGATATTGAATTGTACATACACAACAGAAAACGCAATATTTTATACAAAAATATAATTTAAGCTAAGAATATAATAACAATATTTTAATAATAACAATAAACAAAATTATAATAATAGTAATAGTAATTTTAAAGGTTATCTTCGGTTTCCACGGAACACCATAAAGGAAACACTGCTCTAGAAATTAAAACTGAAGATCTTCTCTCTTCTGAGATGTTACGCGGCGCAGATTGGTAGTTAGTTACCGGCGTTTGTCCCGAGAGATCGGTAACTAACCACCAATTTACGCTGCATAACATCTCAGGAGAGCGAAGATATCATTTATACAGCGGCGGAAATCTGGACTCACGCAAATTAAAACTCATTTTACTTTCTGTTGAATAAAATAGTAAAGGTAAAGTGATCCCGTAACAGGCCCGGTGTGGCCCAGAGGGTGGGTAGAGATTTAGCTCTACTCTTCCATGACTGCGGCACTAGAAGGATGTGAGTGGTCAGCACCACGCTCCGGCCGCACTTTACCCCCGGGAAAGACCCGGTACCCATTGTACAGGAGGCTGGGTGGGCCCCAGGGCCGGTCTGGACGGGCGGATAATCTCGTCTGTACTGGGATTCGATCCCGGACCGTCCAGCCCGTACTTAGTCGCTATACCGACTGAGTTACCCGGTCCACGAATAAAGTAGTAGTTGTTTGTAATATGTGTGTTGTGACTTGAATCTCCATATTCTTTCGGAAGATCCATATTGCAGCGTGAAGTGTGTTTTGTAGAGAAACAAACGCCTATAGAACATCTTTCATAGCTACGTATTCTGATCTAGTTTCTTCTAGTGTTTATGCTTGACGTCTAACTAGCTGCAAAATAATGGGGTTGTTGTCAGTGGTGAAATAACATACAGTTATACTTTACGTAGGGCTGCTAAGTATTAAAAAACACTATTTAAGTCCCTCAGTTTTTAATTGTTTGTCTTAGTGCCCTATTGCATCTCGTGTTTTGTGTGCCATCTCTAAGTAACTAGGCTCCCGAAGTCCGAGTGGTCCTTAACATCTTCTCCCACTTCCCAATATAATTCTCCTGCAGACTGTTGCAGAATAACCACGTTATTGAGTGAATGATCCTGCCACTGTCATGTACGCGTTTTTGTGTGTGTAACTCTGTGTGGCGAACTGTGTTGCACATGAGCACTCTCTTCGAGGGTGAGAATTGTCACACTGTAATGGACTTAACTGCGCACTCACTCATACACCTAGCGGGTAAACACCACCTTGCGGAAGGAAGTTTTGTAAAAATCAAAGTAAACCCAAAATCGGGATAATTAAAGGTATAACTATGTTCAATATATTCACATTTCGTTTTGATGGTTAAGCGGCTATTTATGTATCGAATTTCAGAAACACAGTGTTCTTGCTTTTAAGGGAAAATTTCAGAAATTCGCGACACTTAAATGTTAATTGCTTACCCCTAGTTTGGGGCAAATATTCAACTGACTGATGCCCCCATGCTAATGACATGTTTAACCACTGTTAATGCACGTGTGTTATTACATTGAAATATGTTGTGGAGAGACAAGATTCTTCAGTTCACTTAATGTACCTATGTAAAGTAACGTACCTTCTTTACAGTTTTCGATTGTACTGATGTAAAGTGAACAATAATATTATTAAAAACATCGCCTTGACTGATGACACTGCAATGAACATTCCAGAAAATATTTTACGTTAAAGAGAAATTTCCTGCTTTTTTTGTAAAAAGAGTTTTATAGAATCAAAACCAGAAATTCAGAGTGATATTCTCAAATTAAATGTTAATGCATATTATTTTATAAATTGACAATGTAAATATTCGTATTTTGTGATTTTAAAGAAAATTGTTGTTTGGAATTAACACATACATTCGCTTGATTACTTGACGTTTGCACATATGTTTTGTGTACAAAATGTTTTGCCATATAATATACTGTTTATTTTGTATTATTGACTGTAATTTCGTAAAATAAAAGGCCAACGGATTAAATATGACTGCACAAAACAATCCGTACAATAAGAACCAACAGGATGCACTCTTTACTTTAAATTTATTTAAATAATTAACCTCTACATGTTTCGAGCAGTCTTACTGCTCATCAGCAGTAGGTACTACTCGGTATATACAGCAGTTGGTATATACAGAGTAGTACCTACTGATGATGAGCAGTAAGCCTGCTCGAAACATGTAGAGTTTATTTTACATTCAAGAGTCCGTGCATCGTGAAATATATGCCAATAATTGTCCAACAAGATGCAACTATATACAGTTTATTTATATCTGTAAGCCGCTCTACATGTTTCGGCTGGTATCTCCACCCATCATCAGGAGATCATGTCACGGTATCCACAACATGTGGCTTTAGTAAGACCGTAACTGCAAACTGTTGTGAACGTGACTGGACGGGAACAAGTTCCTGCCCAGTCACGTTCACGACAGGTTGCAGTTACGGTTTTACTAATGTCAGATGCTGTGGATACAGTGACATGAGCTCCTGATGATGGGTGGAGATACCACCCGAAACATGTAGAGCGGTTTACAGATATAAATAAAATATATATATTTGCATATTGTTGGATAATTATTGGCATATATATAGGTTAATTATTGAAATAAATTGAAACTAAATAGTGCATCCTGTTGGTTCATATTGTACGGATATATCACGATGCACGGCCAACAAAACATTAAATTTGTACAAAACATCTTTGCTTCAAAAAGGTGTCTGAAATTTTTCAGAACCCAATTTCAAAGACGAAGTTATCTGGCCCACTATGTGGTATAAATGTATTACTTACTTTTACTTACTCACTTAGTTACTCCACGGAGCAGTGTCCTGCTTGAGAAACTAATCTGTTTCTAAAGATATTAATACATTAATAAATTAAAAGGAATACTCACGGGACTTCTAAGTATCAAATCTGTAACGAAGTATAATTCCTAATCCCGGTTTTGGGTTGCTGATTTTATTTTCCAATTTCAAGTGAAATTCGCGCAAATGGCCATCATATCACGGTTATCACTTCAGGGCGCTGTGTTCCGCCCACTGGCTGGAGAACTTGCCTCAGCGGTGATATATTGCGTCTCCAACAACTCCGCCAGTCTCGAACCAGTGACATGTTGGTCAGGTCAGGTAGGACGGATAAGAAAAAGTAAAAGGAAAAGTATATATTGAATTTTGCGAACCACCGCCAGTTCTGCATTATCTTGTGGATGTACTGACACTGGTCGCCAGTTCTACCTTGTCTATATGATCGCAACCGGAGCCGTCTCATCATCATATCCCTATTTCTTTTTTAATCATTCAGCATCTTAGTACCTAAATTTCTCAGATTCTTTAAAATTGTCGCTATTTGATTAGTCTATTGGAATTGTGTGTGTTTCGTTTGTATTAAATCACGGAAAACTCCTAGTTATTTCCCTAGCAATACGTGACCAATATTGATTAAGTACATTTATACTAGACAGTATCAACTGCCTGAGGTATGTTTGTAAATATACGACTTTTCGAGATATGATTGTACTTTTTTCTTCAGGCGATTCATTGTCATACTACGGACATGGCATTACATTTTACTTGTTGCTAGTCACACAATTCCCTTCTATATCGACTCCGTGACGCTGTGTGTACCAGTGACGTCTTCTGTTCGTTTTTCTTATTTAAGTGTCAGGTTTCGAAGGTGAAAGTTAATTTCACACTCTCCAGAGTATTCTGGGATAGAGAAATCTGTATAATAGCTGGACTGACAGGCTGGTTGACGGAGGAATCGTGTTTGGATTCCCGGCAGAGATAATATTTTTTTCTTGTGTTAAACGTTTCCAGGCTGGAACTGAAGCCCACACAACCCACTATTGAATGGGTACTGGGGGTCCTTCCTGGGGGTAAGCGGTCTAGGAGTGATGCTTACCATTTACCTCTATGTAGGGCCGATAATAATATGCGGAGTTGTTCCTCCATCCCCCATATGAATTCAGAGTGTGATGTTGAATTAAGCTTTAACGTTTATTCAGCATTGCTTCATACTTCCTTTACTATTTGTTCATGAAGCGTTCTAATCGATTATCTCTCACTTTGTAAAAGTATATACTTATGTTTATAAACATTTATCCTGGACAATATGGGAAGAATTATTTTGGGGTAGGCGCAATGCATCTACGATGCAGAGTAACTTTGTATTCTTGTTCTGAATTTGGACAATCATTGGCTGCTGTCGCCACCGTCAGATTCGAAATACAGAAGTATACGTGAAAGTTTATTCAAACGGAAAAAAGTTTATATACGTGCGATTATGTGTGATTAGATTATTTGTTCTCTACATATGACGACATTAAACTAAATTCGTAATTATGTATCTGCTTAGGCATTGAGCCTGGCACCTTAACTTTAAAAGTGACCGTGTAAAGAAAAATCAACTTGATGCACAACTTATTATTGGTATATTTCTTCAACCTCTACATGTTTCGGACGTATCTAGGCCAATCATAAGGAGGTACAACCGCATGTATACAACAATTGGTACTTATTATTCTTTTTAGATGACTGTCTGTTGTCCTGGTTGGTTTGGAACTGGTTCCAATCCAACCAGGACAACAGACAGTCATTGTATACATACGGTTGTAACTCCTGATGATGGGCATAGATACGCCCGAAACACGTAGAGGATGACGAAATATACTAAGAATAAATTGTGCATCAAGTTGGTTTTTCTTTACACGATTATATCGAGATGAACGGTCAAGAAAACCTAAAATTTAAAAGTGACATTGGGTTATTACCTGAAACGGGTTGAATATTTATAAGCAGGGTGGCAGTTAGGAGAATGAAGTTTTGATTGTTGTGTTAGATCATGTCCAGTTCATCACATCAGTTATTATAAATATTTGCGATTTATACGTAATATTAGTCGAAATACAAAGGAGCTACACAAATAAGGTCACAAAATCTGTGATGCTGAGGTCTTTAGTCTAACGTCGATGTGTATATTGCACAAGGTTAACAGGTGGTACACACCATATCTCCACTTATTCTCGACTGACATTTAAGCATGTGTCATGTCGTAATATGATGCCTTTTATCTTTGTGTGATTAGAAACCGGCGTTAAGTGTTTAACCTGGAGATGAGAGGTTGCTTCACCTAGCCATCTCCTGCAAATCGCTTGTCAGGCGTGTTCTGCTTGCGTGGTCCAAAGCGACGGAAATCATTGAGTGACAGATCGGGAGGGTAAGGAGGATGGTCTGTAACTTCCCAGTCGTTGCTGGGGTGGACCTCCTTTGGTTATGGGTGTCCTAGTGATTTCCATCTCTTTGGACACTTAAGAAGCACCTGGCTAGCAGACGAGTTGAAATAGACACCGACATCAAGCAAGCTTTAACGTACTGGCTAGACACTTGACACACTTCATCCACGCCTACTGCAAGTTTTGGTGTCATAGTTGAGAAATGCTTAAATGTCAATGATGAATACGTGGAGGTCTGATGTGTACCACCTGGTACCCGTGTGTACCAACTGGAACCCATGTGTACCACCTGGTACCTATGTGCCAAGAAAGACCGAAGTCAGAATGAAGTTTTCGGCATCGTGTGTTTTTTGCCTTACTTTATTTTTAGAATTTCTTTGATTCAGTAATAGAGCTTTTTGTGAGAAACCATAGCTATTATTACATTTAGTTTCTCTAAGTTTTCCATTAATCTTTTTTCGACATTGGAGTCCTTGTATTTATTACTTTTTTCGCATTTTACAAATATGTTTTGTTCAAAACATTAATGAAATATTCCAAATTCTTAAGACGAAAATCCGGTCAACCTCCAGCATAAAGCAGAGTGATAAATGATATCTGTCAGACATCTTCTATTTTTGTTGCTTGGATGAATTCAACGGCTCAACAATGTTGTATGAAACAAGGTAGAACTGCGTCCTACATGTTTTTCCTTTGTGCACATTCTATATAAACACACTGTGTACTGTTCAATAATTTAATGCACCACTTCTCTTATCACCATCCAATATCTACAATTCGAACACAGAGAACACGGATGACACGAGTCTTTGAAATACATTTTGAAATGTTCTTCGCTCACTAGCACTTTGTCTCTTTTTCTAAAATCTTCCTCTGTCTGTTTCCTCCGTCTCTCCTTCACACCCACAGTCTTAGAAACACCGATTGCCTTACTTGTGCTTTAAGCCTTGTTGTGCGGAAGGTACGGTATATGACATATGCGTGCTGTCGCATCAGTAAGAGCATAAACTTAACCAAAAAACAGTATGTTTGCACGTAGCGCTTCGGAAAAGGACCGACCAGAGGACGACGGGGGGTAGGGGGGTTCCTTCATCACTGAGTTTCCGGTGATTGTTATCATTGCTGTTACTGATTTTGTTACAATTTTTTTTTTAGAAAAAAATGTAGGTGCCTTATTTCTTTCAAATGTTTCAGCCTGTATCGTAAGTTTTGTAAGAACTATCAAATTAGGTCTAGTCTGTAATAACAGACGGTTGATGAATGATTCACTAAATAATTACGCTTGTTACCCACTCATAGACGACCTAGTTAGTTTAAGTTGTTGACAGATGGATTTAATCGTAAGAATGACTGCACGTAAACACACTTTTCACTCTAACAGGCTTTTAGCTTCTGTCACACTGCGTTAATGGTCAGGCAGCCTGAACTTACACAAAATACAGTTTCATCCATGCAATGTGGGACATTTCTCTTCGACGGTCTCGAGGGTGGAATGTGTGCTGCTTTCACCTACAGGCCGAATGGTATTTCTGTTGAATTTTCAAAGGGCCTTTAGCAGTAGCAATTACGTAATTAACGTTCAGTTTATGTCACTTGCTGTAGTACCGGCTCCCATTACACGAACTTTGCCAAGAGGTCGTATGCGCGCAAATATTTTCATGTTGTGAGATATAACAGTTTTCAGTGTGCTCATGACGTATTTCGTGTGCCTAGGTTGAATATTTCATTAGTTATAGTTAGCTACTGAAAGCAAAGTCAAATATGGAATGTATTTAAACTACGCAAAATAAATTTGTTTTTTGTTCTGACTATTTTACCGTAACCATATTTGCGTCCCTTAAAATCCGGTTAAACTGTGATTCATTTTGTGAAGTATCTGCCATAGCAACAAAATTAGTTCCGGCTGTGAACCTTTAAAATATCCAGTTTCCAATACCAAACCAGGATGTTCAGTAAGTTTGTACAAAGCCAGGGGAATAGGTTTATGACGCCAGATGAGGAGGGGGGAGGGGGGACTGTCCCAGTCCCAAAGCCACAGGGACCCTCTTTCTGCCTTCGGGCAACCCACGTTAGACTTGAATATTATTAATTAGTTAGATGGTTCTTTATTTCTGTATCACATCAATCATTTCTTTCAATACCATGTCCCTAGGACCTGCTGTCAGCTGCAGTAACTATCTGTGACTCCCGCAGACCAAAACAATTATTACTATTCATTTATCAAACCAAACAATTGCACGAGTGGTTCGGTAAATAAATATTTTAAGCTAAATGTACGGAATAAATAATTTCACATTACTGTTATTGTTGTAAATTCATATTATTTATGACGGTCGTGTATAAACTTCTGGTGACAGCGTGAAGGTGAGAATAAAATTTAATGAAAGAGGCTGAAATTTGTAAGCTGCGTCCAGACTCGCCGCAACTTAGATATTCCGACTTTACTGCCAGTAACTAACTAACTAACTGTGTGACTGACTGACTGACTGACTGGCTGGCTGACTCCATGAACATTGTCCTTGAGAAGCTAACATATCTTCTTCTACTTAAGAAATTCCCCGAATTTAATATAACCCAAGTAATTACATCCACGTTTGTAAGAGCATGTCAGCTGTCCCTACCCTGAATAAGACGAACCAGTCCGCGCTGTCCCATTCCGTTTCTTTAAGGTTTGTGTCAGTATTATCCTCTCATATAGGCGTAGGTTTCCTAACTGCTTTCTGTCCCTATGATTCCTCTACAGAGAACCTGTGCGTATTTTCCTTTCCTCCAACGGTTGCCAACATACCCCACCAATCTGATATTCCTTCCTTTTATCATTCAGGTAACATATTTTGAGGTGTATGGACTGGGACACTCCTCAATACCTCAGCGAAACACAGTAAATGTATCTAGACATGGAATTTGGTGATTTGTGAAAAACACGAGAGATCCAGGGATCTTACAACAAATTAATTTCATATTTTATCTGCAAAATCGGAAGCGTCCAAATTCGTTAGAAACTCGGTTGCGTCGGAAAGATACAGAGATAAAGACCATAATATTATACCCGCAAAATTTAATATTCTTTTTAAATTTATAGAAGCGTACGTGACAACTACAGTCACGTCTGCTTACCGCAAGAACAGCTAAAAGGAGGGCAACGGAGGTTACGATGATTTGCGACTAATATTCAAAAACATATCGCAGTTTATTGTGACTAACCTTATGGAAGCACAAGTAAGTATTGCTGAAGAGTAGATGGAAGGTAGGTCTAAAGTCGTGGGGAAGTGAGAGGAAGTGAGAGGAAGTGAGAGACACTGTTTCGGGGG
>Ga0123352_10008845_pt1 | contig 15703 bp, 10 predicted proteins | sample TergutLab28metaG_FD_89700 | JGI IMG/M metagenome (GOLD analysis project Ga0123352, IMG submission 89700) | Labiotermes labralis P1 segment gut microbial communities from Petit-Saut dam, French Guiana - Lab288 P1 | ecosystem: Host-associated > Arthropoda: Insects > Digestive system > Gut ... | reverse complement strand
CCTGCCAGTTTTAATATGTATTTGGTAATCAATAAGAGTGTAACAGCTGTCAAAGTTTCAAACTTCTCTGGCCATTATCTCCGTAACCGTTCAACTTTGGATATAGGTGTTTTGGGTTATATCAGTGTACTTTAACATAACGAACACTTTCCCGAAGTCTGGCACATTCCTCCTGGGACACTCTGTATATTAAACTGTAGTATTAGTACCCAATGAACTTTTACATAGTTACCATGGACAACTTAATTATTTGTTCTTTATGTATCTTTTGCGCATCTGTGAACTGAAATCTGTGTAGCGCTATGTCCTGTCATCTGGTGGTGTTCCGCAGAACTCCAATATTTAGCCTAATAATGTCGCCTGCAATCTGGTGGCTGTCCGTGCAACTCTATCGTAGGAGTGTAATAGGACTGACATTTCTTTAGTTTATATATATATATATATATGATATCTATGATCAAATGTTCTCATATCAACAATGAGAGGGCATGCAATCTGTTCAAACTCTACAATGGACCAACAAGAAACAAGATATTGATGAATGAAATGAGGGTGACAAAGACACGCACAGTAGTGCACCAATGAGTACTTCCAGGCTTTGAACCCAGCAGCACATAAACAATATGGCACATTATGAGCAATGGTTGTTGGATATCTTGAATGAAAAGAACAACAGTAGTGATAAGCAAATAACTTCTTTGTTGTCCCTTGTACCAGCTCTAAAAATTGGTTGATGTGAAGTACAGTACAAGACAGGATAGGTACATGTACGAGGGAGAGTCAAATGAAAACCTTAAATTTTTTTATCTCGTAATTTATTGAACACAAAAGGTACACAATGACTTCATTTGTCTATGTAGTCTCCATTGCATTCCATACAAGTGTTCCAGCGTTTTGGAAGTGCAGGGATACATCTAGAAAAAAAATTCTTTTGGCTGACAACGCAGCCACTCATGCACCGCCTGCTGCACCTCTTCATTGGACCTGAAATACTTGCTTCCCATCGCCTCTTTGAGTGGTCCAAAGACATGAAAGTCACTGGGGGTGAGGTCTGGTGAGTGCAGTAGATTTGGAAGACAGTCAAAGAACAGATCTTGGATTGTTGCAACAGTTGAACAGGCGGAATGGGGCCGAGCATTGTCATGTTGGGGCAAAACACCTGTACTCAGATGTCCACATCGTTTGGACTTGATTGCAGGATGGAGATGATTCTTTAGGAGATCTGCATACGTTGCACCGTTCACAGTGTTCCTCCTGGGGACGTAGTGCTCCAAAATTACCCCTCATTCATCCTAAAAGAGAGTCAGCATAACCTTTCCCACAGATGGTTGTGCGGAATTTTTTCAGTTTTGGTGAGGAGGCATGGTGCCATTCCTTGCTCGCTTTCTCGGTTTCCGGCTGGTACTAGTGGACCCAGGTTTCATCTCCCATAACAATTCTTCCTAGAAAGTCATCACTTTCTACTTCAAAGCACTTCACAAGTTCCTGGCAAGCATCAACACATCGTTCTTTCAATTCTGCAGTCAGCTGGCATGGCACCCACCTTGCAGACACTTTATGAAACTGCAGAACATCATGGACAATATTGCGTGCTGATCCATGACTCATACCCAGATGTGTGGCTGTTTCATTCACTGTTATGCGGCAGTTTTCCTTCACGATGGCTTCAAATGCTGCAATTGCCTCTGGTGTCACTACTTGGTGGGCCTGACCTGGTCGAGGAGAGTCTGTTACAGAACTAATGCCATTCATGAATTTCCTAGTCCACTCATACACTTGCTGTAGTGACAGACATGCATCACCATACTGAACGTTCATTCGTCGATGAATTTCGATGGGTTTCACCCCTTCACTATTTAAAAAACAGATGACAGAACACTGTTCTTCTTTGGTGCACGTTGCAAGCGGGGCTGCATCTTTACACTATTACAGTGCCATCATGTTGCATTCCTGCATCGTACTGCCACCTGTCGGACACTCTTCAAACCATGAGTATCACTGTTGTCAACTTACAAGACAATCGAGCTGTGTTTCGAATTTTTTATTGCACTTTTAAGGTTTTCATTTGACTCTCCCTCGTATAACACAAAACTGAGGCGCATTGGTGCAACCACTGTTTCAGTGGAGATGCAATAAGTATTTCATATTTATACTGAGTGTGTGTTTGTGGCCTTAGTTATCCACCATATGTGCATGCACCATGTTGTCATCAGTGCCTTGTCCAGCTCTAACTTTTTTTTTACATTATATCATAAATGGCATGATTTTTGAGCAAACTTTATTGAACATAAAATATGTGTTTTGTTCTTCTCTACAATGCTTGTCTGAAACATTTCTCATTCTAAGAAGAAATGAGCAAGATATGATCATAAATGTATACTGGTCTTCAAGTGAAGTACCTGTTCTTCTTCTCATATTTTAGTGAAACTGTAACTTTCTCGATAATGTTGAAAAATACTCAAATATCAACTTTCATGGAAGGAAGTCTAATGGGTGCTGAGTATTCCATGTGGATGGCTGGACAGATGGACAGACATGACGAAGCTAATAATCGCTATTAACAATTTTGCGATTGCGCCAAAGTGGAGAAGTTAGACACTGTGCGAACAGCAACAAATAGACTTGTCGACCTCAGTATGAACAGTGTATTTGTACACATACTTAATTTCATAGCACCACATCTACTTACTGTCCTTACTCAAAAAAATGCAGTTGACCTGCAGAATGTGGGTGTACAGTCCCTTAACACTCATCACGGCGGTCAGGGGGAAAACTACATTTCTCATCAAAAACACTGGCCTCTATCAATGCATGACTTTCTTTCCACTGGTCACCATTAGGTGTTTCACTTACAACAAGCACGAAGTCACAATGATGCACAGTTCTAACCACAAAGAACACTACCAAAAAAGCTATATTATCTTACATACACAAAACACAACTGCACTTCAGTCCAACCTATTTTTAACTGGACTACATTGTTTATTGCTCACAAACAAAAGGACAATTGGATTTGTCTGACGCCAACAAATGCCAAGATCAACTGCAAACTGCTCAGTCAATTTCACTACGGGTATCACATTCACATATAAAGCAACAAAACCTACATACAGTTTCGCAAATTTCAAATACTGGGACTGTTATATCTCCAAGTCTTTCAAATACATTATGCCATTAATGATGTGACCTGTTTGATCTTTGCAACATAAAATTACAAGTAATAATGTGCGGGATCAATGATAAGAAAAAAAAGTTGTTTCATATATTAGTGTTACCACTCATCTTTTGTCAGGCGATACAAAATTTTCACATTCGTATTCTGAAGCCCAGTCCTCAATCAAATAAAACCAGTACCCAATCAAATGTTGTACCAGACTTTCAAACTAGCACACATTCTACATATTTGTAATTCAAAGTTTACCAGCCACCAACAAAATACTCATATACTTACTTTGCACCAGCCATTCTCATATATAATTTTACAATATATTTCAGAATTTTAGTTAAATTTGATATTCAGGGCTGTTATTTATATTTGTCAAGACAATTAAGTTTCATTAAAATCGGACAAAAATATCGGGCACTTTACATGACGACATGTGTACATTTATGATGAAATCTCATTGAATTCTAGCTGGACACACACAAGTTTCTGCAAGAAAGCTCTACAGAAGAGCAAAACACACATTTCAAGTTAAGTCAATCCCCACTCCCATCCCACCCCCAAAAAATCGTGCCATTACGAGACAATTATTAAAACGCAGCAGAGCCAGACAAGCCACAGACAAACATAATGTGGCACAAAGAATGTTTAACCTGCATTTCGGGTAATTAGGTTCAAGATGTCTGTCCCAGTGGCCACACAGCCTAATGCGTAGGTCTACGGCCGCTCGCCTGGTGAGACTGTGGGTTCAAATCCCACCAGGGGCATGGATGATTTTCGTGAGTGTTGTGTGTCGTCACGTACAGGTCTCTGCGACGGGCTGATCACTCATCCAGAGAAGTTGTACCAACTGTGGTGCGTCGTCGTGTGTGATCCTGAAACCTCATGAATGAGGAGGCCCTGGCCCACTGGGGGGGCTCTCACACCAAAAACAAACAAACAGAAGTTCAAGACACACACAGTAATAACAGTTAACAATTATCGCTTATGACCGGATGTAACTTTTGAGGTAGAGACTTATTTTACATGATGGATAATGAAGGCAAAGATATGTGCATACATTTCACTTTTATATTTATCTTTGCATTCTGCAGAATACACAAGAGCTTGGCAAAGTTTTATACCGTCTTTGAAGATTTCACAATCCTTCAATGATAGTGCCAACATATAAGATCTCAGATTGGCCCTGCTGAAAGGCCAGCACTGTGCAAAGTGAAACAATTTATTTTGATGGACTTCATCCCTTTGTATTGTGAAAAAAAGAGTACTATTAATTTACTGCCATCAAACACAACAAATTTATTAAATCAAACACTGCATGCTACATGTTGTGGTCATCCTTGACCATCTTCAAGCATTAAAGTACATAAATTAAAACCCAAATGAATATAATGTATAAGTATTTAGAAATTAGTGAGACCTCACGGATTGCAAAATACTTTTAACACAAAGCATAGTAACTTTTTGTAATGCATCAATGACCCAAAATTCCTCCAGCCCCACCACTCCCCATTACACTGCACCCTTGTAGTAACAGCCCTGTTCCAAATATACGCTCGTGTCTCACCCTCCACTAATCAACACTATGTTTACACCATACAAAATATCCCCGCTCTGCCATCACAGTGCTGCGCAACGTGGGGTCATGGAGTGGAGGAAAACTATGATGGCCATACTCCCAGACGTGGAGGGAAGGGGTATCCATAATCGAAGTACTTCTACAAGATCATTTAGCCTTCCTGCTGATAGTAAACATGGAACATATTAAACTTAACATGCCGCTTTGACTGTACATCATTATTTCTTGTATTTTTAAACGTACGCACATACAATGAAGAGGTGAAAATTTTTCTTTTACAAAACTATTTGCTTGACACATACGCATTCAATTTAGTGTTTGGGTCAACACTAGCCTTTTCGCGCAACCTCATTCACATCTACCGCATTAATTCATATATTACACGAATACGTGGTCACGCACTTTTTGAATGACTCAACCAATACTAGATATACTACGTATCAACGCAAGCTTCATTTGAAGTACTTGTCGATATGGCGAATATTCAACGAAATGTGCTTAAATCTAATCTCAGACTAGATTAGTAGATCGTAAAAACAAAATGCAAGCACACGACCTTTCAGTGGGTTAAAGCTTTCATCAGTGGGAGAAGTTTGCCAAAGTGAATTTCGTTACCTTACACAGAAATCTACCACATACGAACGCAACGCAAATTCTTATATAACTCACATTCTCGACAGATTTAAGTACGTCAAAATATCAACAATGACGTCACACCGCTCGTAACACCTACTCACCACTCCACTCCGACATGCCTTCTACAAAGCCAAACGCAGTTGTGACCACATATCATCTAGTATAGGTTGTGACACAAACGTGAGCTACTAAATGATCTGTGAACGTGAGGATTACATGCTGGATCACAGCGTCAACGCAAATCACGGAATACGGAACATCGAACCGTGACGAAGGCCATACAACTTGTAGCTAGCTCTAATCCGTGGAGCAATGCGCAGAGCCAGGAACAATAACGTTGACAGGACGGCAAATATTTGGAAACTTCGTGACAATAGGAAATCTGTAATCTGTAAGAATTGAAACATATCAACATGCTGATACACATGCAGTGGAGGAAACCCATTCATACTTCAGTTTTGTTTTGCGATATAACAATATACAAACACCGTCGACGCAGTGGCACTATCACTATACGTGATTTTTCTGTATCGTGACTTTTCAACTGATTGTACGACTTCCACAACACGTATCAGAATTTGAGATTTGGAGGTCAGTACAACGAGCACTTTTTTGCTTCCACGATTAAAATAGCACTATGACGACTATTTGAGACTGAAACAACACTAGAACAGGGATTCCCCAAATATGCTCAGCGGATGCCCACGGATCCGCGACCAGATCTCATACATACATGCACACATAATTTCGTAGGTCCACAAATTCTGTCATACAACAGTCGGACATGAAACTTGTCAGAAAAAAACACATTACACACAAACAAACACAATACAATAAACAAATGTCAGTACTACAGTCTCCAAAATCAAATAATGTGCATAATATAATAAGATATTACAATACAAATTACAGCAGGAATAATCTCAGAGGATCCGTGGATACATTTCTTTAATAGCTACATTGAAGTTTATTCTTTTAATTAAAGGAATGTTTTGCTAAAAATAGTTGAAAGTCTTTCATTGGTGATATGTTTATTTCGAATGACCGTTAGAATATCTAAGCCCCTCTACCTTCGAAGCGCGCGACAGTCAAAACATATAATGCCTTGTTAGGTACGCTACTGGTATGTGTTTGCTGGTATCTACAATTGGTTCTGAGATATGTGCCGATTTATGAAATCTGTTCTCTTAAATGTAACTTCGGAAATCTTACCATTAAATGTAACTTTGCGATTTAAAATTAACCAATGTGTCAACTCATATTCTGTTCAGAATACGTGTATATCGCAAAATGAAACACACAAACATGACGCAAGGCGGGCTACTTTGCATGCAAGCGTTAAGTTATGGGGTGAATATGCTAAAGATGCTTGAACTTTTAGAAACATCATATATCTGTACAATAGTCGGCTGGACACGAATTAATATACAAAAACTAAAACGAAGGGATTAAGATGCCTAAAACACGACTTCTAGTGGTAAATCCCAATATCATCGAAACCCGTTTAATAGTTTCGACCTGAACCATACGAGCGTAATCAAACTGTGTCACCTAATAATCGTGTATTCTGTACGAAGAAGACGCGAAAATCCTGTCGAAGAATGGTTCAGCAGCTGTTTACATCCAGGAAGGACAAACTCAGAATGCTTCACTTTCACATTTCTACACCAGTGATCTATTTCCAGCTTTCAGTAGGTCAAAGAAATCCGTCTAGACGTGTCAAAATACATTATACTTCAATCACTGGTTGCGTAAAGACGCATTTCGATTCTGAATTCATTCGGTATTCACACAAAATAATAAATTATACTGAATGTGACTTGTTTAGAACCCCTTAAACCTTCTTACCCCACCATAAACGCAGTCTGTAGCCGCAACTAAAACAGTTCATCTGTTTCATCTAAGTGTATTCCTGTTTTTTTGTTTAGGCTGTCCATTCCGTGCATTTTTTACATCAGAGTACACCGCTTATTACATCCGCTAAACGCAAGCATCTCCAACATATTTCGGTACCAGGGTGCCACCTTCAGGAAGAACAAATGCCAGTTTTTAAAAACCAACTGTTTCTGCAAACAACAGGTTTCCAGAGTCAAATGGTTTTTAAAACTGGCATTTGTTCTCCCTGAAGTTGGTACATTTGTACCGAAACATGTTGGAGTTTCTCCTTAATACTGCATTAATTAAGACTATGCATATAGTTGGTGTAATCAACGGTGTACTTTATTCCTGTTTATTCAGTCTGAAATGATGATACATGGCCTATAGGTCCAACTGCAGTTGTAAAAAGCAAAATTGTTGCCAGTAAGTGTGACATCAGGCTTCAGATCATTCACAAAAAACAATAATTCGCATTCAGTCGGACCTGTGGTATTTACACAGTGATACAAAATTCCCGGGCGCCAAGTCGCCGTGGCGATTAAATATGGTACAGTGGCACTTAGAATATGTGTGTCTTCAGTACGTAACTTGCTTTGTGCCGCCCTTTTGACGCCTAGGATTTTGAGGTTGCACCTAGCTTTCTGGAAGCTCTGTTCACCCCTGATGTAAGAGAATTTAAACGTTACTAGTTTATTGTGAGTTTATAGTAACATTTTATGCACCTTATGTGACACAAGGCAAAGGGACGCTTCTGCAACTTCCTATCCACATTCCCACGCGTGCCAACGCGAGCACATCACAGCTATCACGCATACCAGACCAAAATGACATCATGCTATCTATTCATATGTGTTCACAGATAACCCACACACATTAGTCTATACAATGTGAAACAGGATCGTTTCTGTGAAGTACCATGGGCATGATTACGCGAAAAATTAAATCCCAGACGTCTGGCATGACCGGTAATTGAATAACAGCACTTACAACCCCGGGGTTGTGGTCATGACCACACGTCGTCATAATCTGGGTAAAACTGTAGCATTTCCTTTCTAGCAAAACATGATAATCAAGACACATTTTCCTCTATGTTCAAGAGCACAACTGATTGAAATCGACCCCGGCCCAGTGCAATATTTAGCTGTATTTGTAAATCTGTGTGAACATGGCCGTAATGCCATTCTAATACATATCCATACACTACTTAATTTCGGTAGTTTGCGCAACCTCGACTTATGACCAGCAAAGAATTCATGGGGCAGAATTATTGAGAAAATTAAGTTTCTCATCTGATTAAGAGATTCTCACCTCTTTATGGAATCTGAATATTCAGTGCCATGCCCAAACGAATCCGCCACTGGACTATTTCGAAGACAAGAATCCAGCCTTTGGTCAAATTATTCTTCCCCGCACACTGTGAGAGAACCAAAGTTTCACTCACTCTACACAAAGCAATGGATGGAATTACAATACCCTATATTTTAATTCTTTACATTTTTGGACAGAAAAAAAAGTAAAGCAGTCCCATTACAGGCCTGGACAGGCCCAGAGGGTTGCAGGAAGTTAAGGCTCCCAGATTTCGTGACAACGGCACAGGATGGCGGTAGGTTGTCAGCCTTACGCACCGGCCGCCTTTACCCCCAGGAAATATTCCTGGTACTCATTTCTGTTAGAGGCTGAGTCGACCCCAGGGCCATAGTGCGATCCGAAGGTTTATATGTCAATGAAAAATCCAATGACACCAGCTGGGATCGAACCAGCGACCTTCCGATTTGCAGCACAGCACCTTAACCACTGTGCTGCCGCGGTCCCCTTTGGACAGAAAACCGACAGATAAAAAATTCCAAACAGAACGACAGAAAGTAAACCTCAAACAAATTGAACTCATATTATTACACGTAGTAGTGTAACATCCCCTGGAAACTTAAAGGAACATTTTATTACACTGCAATATGTTCCATCTTCCGTGAATTAATCCGATCCAAGACATAAATAACCAACAAATGCACTTCAATATTTATGATGTATTTTACTCACAATGAAGACAATGTGAATAAAATACATCACAAAAATCGAAGTGCATTTGTTGGATATTTTAGTATTTTGGATTCTTTATGTTCTGGGTTTTTTTTTTTTTTTTGGAAGCTACCAATTCTTTCAGATCTTCATCCGTCTCTCCCCGTGCATACTTGTTTTCCTTCATTTTTTTATACCTTAATCTCAATTCCTTTTATTTGTTTGCCCTATTGTCATTCCTGTCCCTTCCTTGCCCTCTCTCCTTCACATTAAACTTTTTGGTGAATATCACTCAAAACAAACTGGTACAAAAGAACAGCAATAAAGATCACAATCAACTATACTACACTATTTTAATGTCTTCCCCAAGGTCTGCATTGAATACTGGAGCAGGAAAACACTGCAAGCATCCACATGCGAATAATACATGTGCAAACACAAACACACACAAACTCTTGCAGTCTATTACAGCCACAAGAGAAGTAAAACCATGTAATAAACATGTAATGGTGTGACAATTACCTGCATCTGCCAGACATGAAGCATTATATCTCCTTTACACAGAAACATTAGAATCAAGCAGGCCTGTATACATTGTAAGGATGAAACATCTACAAATTGAATGTAATTTTTTAGACAGGGTAGCCAGGATGTCAATTTTGATTATGCATATCTATCCTAATGTGTGTGCACGAGTGATTAATGTTCCTGTATTACACCATCTCCCAGCTTCATTACTCTACAGGCCACCTGGACAACCGTACTTGGCCTTAATTTACTACATTTGCCTTAAAACTGTGAAGTCTGATTTCTATAGAAAGCAATACATCATGCAAGTTACTTGGCAATTAAATATAAACTCATTTTAAACACTTTTGTAACATAAAATCTATTTTTGTTTGCAAGATGTATCACCCACTTCCAATGCAATACTGCTTAAAATTACCCTTAGTTGAAACAACTACAAAAAAAGGGAAGATGAAGGGGAAAAAAAGGTTAAAAGAAAAACATTTTACAGAGTCTCCACAGCCTACCCAGAAAACATTTGTCAACCACTCAGTCCACAGACTTAAAGCCAGTAAATGCTGCTTTGCTTCAAAATGTACAGCAGATACAATTACTACAAGAATTTCATCTGGTGCTGAATTTCTGTAGCATAAATTAATAATAAAATGTTCATAACATACAAAGCAATGTTAAGAGCAAACTGGTCAGGTACAGACATTACTTTTCCCTTCTGTTATGCTAAACAACAGACTCAAGTAATCACAAACAGTTCATTTTGCAGCAACAGCAGATAAAAAATACTAACTACTCATGCAAATTATTTATATGATTACATCTGCAAAACAGATTAAATAATAATATTACTTTTATTTCAATTTATAATGTTTCAGGCCAACTACTGATTGGCACTGGGATGTCACAGTGGTGGGCCATCACCAACTGATACATATGGTACATATTTACAAAACTTGTGTCTTAAATAAACCATTTATACCTGACTTTATCTAAATATCTGCCTAAATTTCTTATCTGGTCTTTGTTAGTACAACTTTTTCATGCAGGCTACCTCCTTATTCATAGCCACCATTTTTTATTTAAAAACATCAGTTTCCAAGTTCTGATTTCTAAAACAGACTAAATATAAACTATGCCTTATTCTCATACTATTTTGGAAAATTTTTTTCCTCCTATTCAACAAAGCTTTTACTTATCAAAAGTTCTTTACCTTACAATTTAAATATCATTTTATTACTTAAACTAATGCCAACGTAGGTTGTAATCTGAATCTTGGAGGAAGGGACCAAGTAAAGAGCACTGACAAGAGACATACAGAATAATACAACAAAAATATGAAAATATAATTCAATTACAGAACCCATTTTGTATGTTACCGAGAAATTAACAGAAATAAGTATCAGGCCTATACATTACAGCACAATAAACTCAGTAGTGCTGTGATAAGTGGGTCCCTGTCACCACAGCATGGCACATCCTCAGGTTGCGAATGGAGGAACAGCCCCCAATATGGAGAGTTGCTGAAAATATATTGAATATGCAATCAAGGACAGCTGATAAGGGGTGGTTCTCCAGCTTGGGGGTTGGGCGAGGTGCTTACAACTCCTCCCCTTAAAAATTGACCTTGTTACAAAACATATACCTGTGTTTTGGACCAGTACTGATCCTTTGGTATGACCTAACCCATGGAAAAGTGACATGCGATCCAGTATATGGAAGGTTAGGATCCTGTATAGGTCAGGTTCACTTACAACAGTGGCCAGGGAATTAGCAAAGTATAAATTAGATTTAGAGGGTGTATAGGAAGTTAGGTGGGACAAAAGGGGAATGGTAAGAGCAGGGGATTGTAATTTTTTCTATGGAAAAGGAAATGAAAATCATCGATTGGGAACAGGATTTTTTGTACACAACAAAATAGTATCAGCAGTTTAGACACTAGAGTTTTGTTAGCAATGGAGTGTCATATATAGTTCTGAGAGGTCGCTGGTGGAATATCAGTGTTCTGAATGTGCATGCACCAAGTGAGGAGGAAAGTGATGATTCAAAACACAGTTTTTATAAGGATTTAGAGCAGGTTTTTTACCATTTTCCTCAGTACCATATGAAAATTCTATTAGGAGATTTTAACGCAAAAGTGGATAGAGAGACTATTTTCAAACTGACAATTGGGAATCAGAGTCTCCATCAGGACAGTAATGATAAAGGTGTTAAAATAGTAAACTTTGTCACATCAAAAAATTTAGTCATTAAGAGCACAATGTTCTTGCACCGAGACATTCTTAAGTACACCTGGACCTGTCCTGATGGAAAGACTCACAACTAGATTGATCACACATTGATAGATATGAGATGGCATTCCAGTATAATCAATGTACAAAGTTTCAGGGGAGCTGACTGTGATACCAATCACTATCTGGTGGTTACAAAGGTTAGGGAAAGATTGGCAGTAAGTAATCAACACAGAAGTTGGATGGGGAAAGGTTTAATCACAGGAAGATAAATGAGCTGGAGGTTAGGAACAGTAACAGATTCAGAGTTCAAACAGGTTTGCAACTTTGGAGAACTTAAGTGATAGCGAGGACATAAATAAGGCTTGGAAGAACATTAAAGCAAATATAAAAACCTCAGCTACAGAGAGTCTAGGTCTGCATTAAATGAAGCAGCATAAACCATGGTTTGATGAAGAATGTTTAGGTTTTTTTGGATCAAAGGAAACAAGCTAACATGCAATGGGTATAGGATCCAAGCCAAAGCAGTGCAAATGATCTGAACTATGTAATATGTGAAGTTAGAAGCCATTTTAGGAACAAAAAGAAGGCATATTTCAAAACTAAATTTGAGGAACTTGAAACTAAAAGTAAGATGGGGTGTTGAGGAGAATATTTGGGCCTAGGAGAGGCACGGTAACAGGGGAGTGGAGAAAACTATATAATAAGGAGCTGAATGATCTGTACTCCTAACCCAATATTGTTTGGGTGATAAAATTGAGAAGAATGAGATAGGCAGGGCATGTAGTGCATATGTGTGAGAGAAGAGGCATATACAGGGTTTTGGTGTGGAAACCTACAGGAAAGAGACCACTTGGCAGACCCAGGCATAGATGGGAGGATAATATTAAGATGAATCTTCAGGAAGTTGTATGCGGGGGTATGAACTGCATCGAGCTGGCTCAGGATAGGGACAGGTGGTGGGCACTTTTGAATGCGGTAATGAACCTTTGGGTTCCATGAAATGCAGGCAATTTCTTGACTGGCTGAAGAACAGTTAGCTTCTCAAGGACTCTGCTGCATGCAGTAAGTAAACTCAGTTGTGACCCAGTGTACATGACATGTATATGAAGTATTATCTATCTGATTAGCTATTCATAGGTTCAAACATGCTCTGGTGAGATGCACAACCTTCCCTCTGAAGTTGTGAAGGATGCATTCCTGAGACAATTGTAAATAAGGGCAGCTGCTGAATGCAAAAGGGGAAACAGCATGTTTCTAAGCCCCCAGGTTTATTCTCTAAAAATATGTGATGACTAATTCATTATAAGGGTATTAAACTTGACATTTTATTATGTCTGAGGCATGGCTAATGTGCACAACATTTCAGACTCTGGTTTGAGTGTGCATTTCATCAAGGCTGCATTTATGATTTTTCAACAAATAAATATTTTAATTATTTGACAATATATCCACCAATATAAAATTACTTACAGCATGTGGCATAACCATAACACCTTCACCACATCTTAACTTTTATGTTCTTATAATACAACAGAACTATAATATTACATACCAAAAAAATATATCCACAAATAATTATAAGACTCTGTAACACTCCTACTGTCAAAGTCTGGATACAAATATTGATCAGACCAGTCAGTATATTGGACAGAAGGAAAAAAAAGAGTCCATTATAGTTAACAGCTTCCAAGGTAACTGGAACATAACTAATAGAGAAATGGACATACCTGCCTGCTTCATTTTGCACACTAGTTTTCACAACTTTGTTCAGTGTCCAAGTTAAAAGTTCAATTGACATTAAGATCACAAGCACTGTTATACTGAGAGTCAGTATCCAGACCACATATCCAATGTTTGCCAGACGGCGAGACACACCAAACCAGTTTTTACACAGTGATATTACAAACCACAGCAATACTGAAGAACAGATAAGTTTTCCAATTAAATGTAAATTACCTAGAAAGCTAGGTTTCTTATCTCTTAACCCCTGACCCAAACAAATACCTGCAAAATAGAGTGTAACATATCCCAGTAAAGAAATAATGCCTTCACGGTTTGCAGTCAAGAAATCTTGTCTTGCTACGTTACTTAGAACCCACACCTGTATTCCACAGCAAAGTATCATTTCATGAATTCCAATGGCCACAATTGGAATCATTAATGAATAATTAGTACCCACAAATTGCAGGATTAGGGTACATAAAATTTTAGTAACGGCCAAAGTTATGAAAAAATTCCAGTGAACACCATATTCCGAAACATGCATATGGTAATCAATTTGTTGTGTGACAAAAAATCTTGCACTTCCCAACAAAATTAGTGGAATACTACTTTTTATAGCTTTCCACATTGCAGAAGTGAATGTCTGTGACTTAACCTCATAACCCAAGGCTTCTGGTGCAACGAGAGCATTAGAAACAACAAACAGTCCCACACCAGTATCCATCAAGCCATAGCCAAATGTTTCCGTCTTCGCAAATCGTCTAGGGAAGACTTTAAAGTCTACTGCAAGAATACATATGGCTGACAACAAGTTTACAATTGCTCTGAAATTTGTCACAAAAGGCCTTCTACTTGTAACTACCAGTGATGCCAAAAGTGCGCGTCCATTCTCTTCTGAAAATACTGGCCTATATACAACACAACAGCATGCAACACAAATAAAGAGACCCAAGAGAACTATCTGTGAAACAACGACATGTACGTCACTAAATATGGTAACGCACAGTACAAAAGGTACAACAACTGTTATAAAATCCACAAGAAACAGAAGGCAGCTGACAAACGTCGAGGATATCAACACTTTCTGATACATCAAATACGTCAAAACGGCACACAAATAAGTTGATAAAAATACTCCAAAAGGAACCGGTAATATCACTAACAGGATTTCTACAGCTGTTGTTCCATTATGATTCTGCATGAACTGTTCATGATAAACTTTGTAATTATGTACATGAGTCTGCACATCCATGATGGTATTACTGCACACAACACTTGTTTCAAATGCTTGGTATTAGAAGCTATGTAAGATTTATAACGTGCACTATGAAATAATTCAAGCGGCTACCTCTGCCAACGTTGCAAAAGATTCATAATGAAGGGGGCGTTTCCGCATCTTCCAGGCGTTTCGTCTCGAGAATGCTTTGTCTTTCACTCTTCATTTGACTAAATTACGTGTCAGCGGTGCAGTCGCCAGAGCAAGAGAAGCTGGTAGAAATTCTTAGCCGAGCCCCGTGGTATGGGGGTGCGTCCAACTATACTCCATACCACACACCATCTAGTATAGCACCATACGCTCTTAACCACAAACTGATACGTATGTAGAGTGACAACTTCACTGAAACTTAGAATTACAGCGCCCCAAGCGGCCACGACGGCGTTACTTGTAGCCGGCATGCTCCTAGTAGTAGATTTTAGAAATATGTACAATGACATCGGTAAAGCAGCCTGCTGCCATACCATAACCCCACCCTTCCTCTATTCATAGTGGTACTAAAAAACATAAGCCTTCAAAATTATTACAAAACAACTAAAAAACTAAAACTAAACTCTGTGGCCTTAGTCCGCACGCGAACTATACCGACAGAGCGGCCGCCGCCGGTCGGCGAAGTTAGTGCCAAATTTTGCGGATAGAGGGGTGTCACGTGGTCAGCGCAACGGGTCCCCACAGCCGTT
>Ga0123352_10008844_pt1 | contig 15703 bp, 12 predicted proteins | sample TergutLab28metaG_FD_89700 | JGI IMG/M metagenome (GOLD analysis project Ga0123352, IMG submission 89700) | Labiotermes labralis P1 segment gut microbial communities from Petit-Saut dam, French Guiana - Lab288 P1 | ecosystem: Host-associated > Arthropoda: Insects > Digestive system > Gut ... | reverse complement strand
TTTTCCGGCTTCAACCTTAAACTGCTGTCCCAAAATCTCTACAATTGCGTACATTTTATACAATTTTTAATTACATCGGTAAGGCGAGTTATCTCTCTCAGACATTGCTTCTTGGATGCCTTATTCGAAACGAGGGTGCAAAGGTACGATTTTATTTTTATCGGACAAATAATTTGGTAAAGATTTTTTTGATTATTCAGACATTTTTTTGTTACTTTGTTCGCTGATATTTTTTACTAAAAAACTAATTTTATGGATAAAAAATTAAAACGTTCAAAAAACAAAATGATTGCCGGAGTTTGCGGCGGAATTGCCGAGTACTACGGTTGGGATGCAACAATAGTGCGTTTGGGATATGTCTTATTGGCACTTTTTACAGGCGGTTTTCCGCTCTTGATTTTTTACATTATTGCGGCGTTGGTTATGCCGAATGAATAAACGCGCGAAAGGGCGAAAGCACGAATATTTTTTAAAACTTTTCCGTTCGTGCTTTCGCCCATTCGTGCATTCGTGCCATTTTGTATGTCTTTTCAACTAATCTCACCATACAAACCAACCGGCGACCAGCCGGAAGCGATTGAGCAGTTAGTTGCCGGCGTTGAATCCAACTTGCCGGCGCAGGTTTTGCTTGGCGTTACCGGCTCGGGAAAAACTTTTACTGTTGCAAATGTTATTGAGCGTTTGCAACGTCCTGCGTTGGTTTTAAGCCACAACAAAACGCTTGCAGCGCAGTTGTACAGCGAATTTAAGTTCTTTTTTCCGCACAATGCGGTCGAATATTTTGTGTCGTATTACGATTATTATCAGCCCGAAGCGTATATGCCGATGACCGACACATACATCGAAAAAGACCTCGCTATCAATCAAGAAATTGAAAAATTGCGCCTTTCGACGACTTCCTCGTTGCTTTCTGGCAGGCGCGATGTGATTGTGGTTTCGTCGGTTTCGTGTTTGTACGGAATTGGAAATCCCGACGATTTTACGAGCAATGTTATCAACGTGAAGCGAGGAATGAAAATTGCCCGAAACGCCTTTCTGCGCACGCTTGTCGATAGTTTGTACACGCGCAACGAGATTGAATTGAACAGAGGAAATTTCCGCGTGAAAGGCGATACGGTTGATATTTTTTTGGCTTACGCCGATTATGTTTTGCGCGTGATTTTTTGGGGCGATGAAATTGACGAAATTCTGACGCTCGACCCGATTGATTTTCGTGAAATTGAATCGTTTGATGCGTATAAAATTTATCCTGCAAGCATTTTTGTAACTACCAAAGAGCGCATTGCGCAAGCACTTTATTTTATCGAAAAAGATTTGCAATTACAAGTCGAAAGTTTTCGCGCCATTGGAAAAGATTACGAGGCAAAACGCCTTTACGAGCGCGTGAGTTACGATTTGGAAATGATAAAAGAACTTGGTTATTGTTCGGGAATTGAGAATTATTCGCGCTATTTCGATGGTCGCGCACAAGGAAGCCGACCGTTTTGCCTGCTCGATTATTTTCCGAAAGATTATTTGATGATAATTGACGAAAGCCACGTTACAATTCCGCAAACTCACGCAATGTACGGCGGTGATGCGGCGCGAAAGAAAAATTTGGTCGAATACGGTTTTCGTCTGGAATCGGCAAAGGACAATCGACCGCTGCAATTTTTCGAGTTTGAGGCATTAGCACCGCAAACGATTTATGTAAGCGCGACACCTGCCGATTATGAACTTCAAAAGTCGGAAGGCATTGTGATTGACCAACTTATTCGCCCAACAGGTTTGCTCGACCCGATAATTGATGTTCGCCCGAGTTTAAATCAGATTGACGATTTATTGGAGGAAATTACCGTGCGCGCTGAACGCGATGAGCGTGTTTTGGTAACGACTTTGACCAAGCGAATGGCGGAGGAATTGACCGATTATTTGAAAAAAATGAACGTTCGCACCAATTACATTCATTCTGACGTGGATACATTAGACCGCGTGCAAATTATGGAGGATTTGCGCAAGGGAATTTACGATGTTTTGGTTGGCGTGAATTTGCTTCGCGAAGGCTTGGATTTGCCCGAAGTGTCGCTTGTGGCGATTTTGGATGCTGATAAAGAAGGATTTTTGCGCTCGCATCGTTCGCTCACGCAAACAGCCGGTCGCGCTGCCCGAAATCTCAACGGAATGGTGATTATGTACGCCGACAAGATTACCGAAAGTATGCGAAAAACCATTGCGGAAACAAATCGCAGGCGCGAAAAACAGCTCGCCTACAACGCTGAACACAATATTACGCCAACTGCGATTGTAAAAGACATCGGCAGTGCGTTATCGAACAAAAATTCGGATATTTATTTCGAGCCGGAGGAAATCAACATCGCCGCCGACCCGATTGTGCAATATATGACAAAACCTGCGCTCGAAAAAACCATCGCCAAAACCAAAAAAGCAATGCAGGAAGCCGCCAAAAAACTCGAATTTTTGGAAGCCGCACAACTTCGCGACGAATTGATGAAATTGGAAAAAATGTTGGACGAAATTAAGAAAAGAGCGGAAAATTAAAATTTTCCGCTCTTTCACATTGGAGCGTATTCAATACGCTCTTACTATTGACTTTGTTGTTTAGCCCGCTCTTTTTCCAAGTTTTTTATCAAGCAAATACATTGCCGATTTATCGCCTTCAATTATTTCGAGCGCTTGCAAAATTCCTCTCGCGGTGTCCTCCTCCTCAACTTGCTCATCTACAAACCATTTTAGCATATTTTGCGTAGCATAATCTTTCATTTCGATAGCTAAATCCATTAATTCGTGAATTTTCACCGTCACTTTTTTCTCATGCAGAAGCGTGTTTTCAAACGCATCTTTCGGCGAATTCCATTCTTGTTGCACTTCATCTATCGGCGATAATTTCACTTTACCATCAACCGAAACAATGAAGTCCATAATGCGCTGTGCATGCTCAAACTCCTCTTTCGATTGTTCGAAAAACCAGCTCGAAAAACCGTTCCAGCCTTTGTCTTTCATATCGTACGACATGGAAAGATATAAATATGCTGCCGACAACTCGTCGTTAACTTGCTCATTTAAATGACTTTCCATTTTTTTTGTTAAAATTGTTCTCATAATTTTTAATCTTGTTTTTTTGGTAAGTTTATACTGTTAGTTCTTTATAAAACAATTGGAACTATAAAATTGTTTTGACAAAGATAATGTTTTTTTGCATAAATCTGCGTACGCGATAAAAAATATTTTTTCAAAAAAATCCACAGAGAATTAAGCTCGGCAAAAAACAATCCTGCCAAAATGGCACACGTCTTATTTAGGCAGAATATTTGTGCATTTGTCAAAGAGTTGTAAACCTTTCAGTAGAAATTATTGTTATAATAGAAAATTACAAAATTATGAACCTAAGTAACTTCACCATCAAATCGCAGGAAGTGGTTGAAAAAGCACTTCAACTCACTTCGGAACTTGGTCAGCAAGCTATCGAAACGCCGCATTTGCTCAAATCAATCATAAATGTGGGCGAAAGTCTTGTTCAATTTGTGTGGAATAAATTGGACGTGAGCGAGCGAGATATCAACCTTGCCGTTGAGCAAAAAATTAGTACTTATCCCAAAGTTTCGGGCGGAGAACCGTATTTGAGCCGTGAAACGAACGCCGTTTTGCAAAAAGCAATCGGTCTTTCGCAAAAAGACGGCAATCAATTTGTTGCGCTCGAATATATTTTGTTGGCTTTGCTGGTGGAAAAATGCGATGCTTCTGCCATTTTGAAAAATGCCGGCGTGAACGAACAAAATTTGCGTTTGGCAATTCAAGAGCTTCAAAAAGATAAAAAAGCCACTTCGCAATCGGCAGAGGAAAGCTACCAATCGCTTGAAAAATACGCCATTAACTTGAATGAACGCGCTCGCACGGGAAAACTCGACCCGGTTATTGGTCGCGATGAGGAAATTCGGCGCGTACTGCAAATTTTGAGTCGGCGCACGAAAAATAATCCGATTCTCATTGGCGAGCCCGGAACAGGAAAAACCGCCATTGCCGAAGGTTTGGCGCACCGAATTATTCGCGGTGATGTGCCTGAAAATTTGAAATCGAAGCAAATTTATTCGCTCGATATGGGCGCGCTCATTGCGGGCGCAAGTTATCAAGGCGAATTTGAGGAACGTTTGAAAGCCGTTATAAATGAGGTTACGAAAGCCGATGGCGAAATTATTTTGTTTATCGACGAAATTCACACACTCGTTGGCGCGGGAAAAACCAGCGGCGCAATGGATGCTGCCAACATTTTAAAACCTGCTTTGGCGCGCGGCGAACTGCGTTCAATCGGCGCAACAACGTTGGACGAATATCAAAAATATTTTGAAAAAGATAAAGCGTTGGAACGTCGTTTTCAGATAGTTATGGTAAATGAACCTGACGAAGCGAGTACGATTTCGATACTTCGCGGATTGAAAGAACGCTACGAAAATCATCACAAAGTACTGATTAAAGACGATGCGATTATTGCCGCCGTCGAACTTTCGAGCCGTTACATTTCCGACCGATTTTTGCCCGACAAAGCCATTGATTTAATGGACGAAGCGGCTGCTCGTTTGCGTTTGGAAGTGGATTCTGTTCCTGAGGAATTGGACAAAATAGCGCGAAACATCAAGCAGTTAGAGATTGAGCGCGAAGCAATTAAGCGTGAAAATGACGAGAGAAAATTGGAATTTTTAAATCAAGAAATTGCCAATTTGCGCGAGGAGGAAAAGAAACACAGGGCAAAATGGCAGTCTGAAAAAAGTTTGATTGACAAAATTCAGCAGGCGAAAATTGAGATTGAAAATCTGCGTTTTGAAGCCGAACAAGCCGAACGTGAAAGCGATTTCGGGAAAGTTGCCGAAATTCGTTACGGAAAATTGCAGGAAATTGAAACTTCTATCGAAACTTGCAAACAGGAACTTTTTTCCATTCAAGGCGATGCGCCGACAATCAAAGAGGAAGTTGATAGTGAGGATATTGCCGATGTTGTAAGTCGTTGGACAGGAATTCCCGTAACTAAAATGCTGCAAAGCGAACAAAATAAATTGTTGCATTTGGAAGAAGAATTACACAAACGCGTAATCGGTCAGAATGAAGCAATTACGGCAATTTCCGATGCTGTTCGCCGAAGTCGCGCAGGCTTGCAAGACCCGAAACGTCCGATTGGCTCGTTCATTTTTTTGGGAACAACCGGCGTTGGAAAAACCGAGTTGGCAAAGGCATTAGCTGAATTTTTGTTCGATGACGAAAATATGATGACGCGTATTGATATGAGCGAATATCAGGAAAAATTTGCCGTTTCGCGCCTTATCGGCTCGCCGCCCGGATATGTTGGTTACGAGGAAGGCGGACAACTGACCGAAGCAATCCGCCGAAAACCGTATTCGGTTGTGTTGTTTGACGAAATTGAAAAAGCGCATCCCGATGTGTTCAATATTCTGTTGCAAGTGCTTGACGACGGGCGACTTACCGACAACAAAGGTCGAACGGTGAATTTCAAAAACACGATTATTATTATGACATCGAATATCGGTTCGTCACTCATTCGTGAAAATTTTGAAAAACTCGATGAAAATAATCGCGAGGAAATAATCGAGCGTACGAAAACCGATGTGTTTGAATTGATGAAACAAACCATTCGCCCCGAATTTTTAAATCGAATTGACGAATTGATAATGTTCACTCCGCTCAACGAGCAGGAAATTCGACAAATAGTTGGTTTACAGCTTCGAGGCGTGGAAAAAATGTTGGCACAAAACGGTATTCATTTACAAATTACCGACAGCGCACTCGAATTTATCACGCGCGAAGGTTACGACCCGCAATTCGGTGCGCGACCTGTGAAGCGCGTCATTCAGCGTTACGTTCTCAACGAACTTTCCAAGCAAATCATTGCCCAAAAAGTAGAACGCGAAAAACCGATTGTGATTGATTATAAGAATGATGAGTTGGTTTTTGGGAATTAATCGCCAAGCCGTTTCGTCATTCTGAACTTGTTTCAGAATCTCTCTATTAATCGGAGATTGTCGGAGTAATTGGCGCGCTGTTAATTCACAATGTCATTTTTCCCACTTTGTACACAGTAATGGCGTTTTCTCTTTTTGGAGCAACAACGAACTTTTCCAGCAAAAAAACGTGTTGAAAAAGGCTGGTCTCCAAAAAGAGAAAAGAAAAAATCTTATTTTTCCACTCTCACCATTCTATCATTCCCGCTCAAATCTTTGCGAAGTTCAATGTTTTTAAAACCAAGATTTTGCAACAAATCCACCACGGATTTTCCGGTAGTGAAATGAATTTCAAAATACAGTTTGCCATTTTCGGTCAAATGATTTTGTGCAAATTGTGCAATTTTTTCATAAAACAGCAACGGCTTTTCGTCGGGAACAAAAAGTGCAAGCGATGGCTCATTCTCGCGAACATTTTTCGGCATATTCATTCGCTCTTTTTCGGAAATATACGGCGGATTGCTCACGATTATGTCCCATTTTTGAAAAAAACGATTTTCGCGCAAAATATCAATTTGCTGAAAATCAACTTGCAAATTATTCTGTTCGGCATTTTTTCGCGCCGTTTCGAGCGCATTTTCCGAAATATCAAAAGCCGTAATTTCGGCAAAAGGCAATTCGTGTTTCAGCGCAACGGCGATGCAACCGCTTCCTGTTCCGATGTCCAAAGCGCGTAACGAAGTCGTATTTTTACAATCGTTTTTTATCCATTCGACCAATTCCTCCGTTTCAGGACGCGGAATTAAAACCGATTCATTTACCGAAAATTTCAGACCGTAAAACTCCGTTTCGCCCAAAATGTACTGAATTGGAATGTTTTTTTTCAATTTTTCGACAAAAACGGCAAGTTGTTGCTGTTGTTCAAAAGAAAAAATTGTACTTTTGTTTGTCAATAATTGAGTTCGCGAAAATCCGGTCAGTTTTTCCAACAGTAAAAAACTGATGTTTCGGATTTCCGAATCGTCGTAAATTCCTGAAAGGGAATTGTGTATGTATTGAAATTCTTTTTGCATTAATTCGATTTTCGCGTAGGGGCGAAAAATTTTTCGCCCCTGCAATGATTGCAAAGGTACGAAAAAAGGAAAACAGGTGTGCCGTTAGGCACGAAATATTGGTAGAAAAACAGATTTTCCGTGTATCAGCGTGCCGTAGGTACGCAATGTTATAAATGTAGCGTGCCTACGGCGCGCCAACGTTTTGGAATTCTTTTTTTCTACCAACATCAATTCCCTACGGGAATTATTGATTTTCAAACACATATTCATATTGTTAAAATAATGTCTATTAAAAAACAAAATAAAAATGGAAAAAAAAGAACAACAAATCAACATCGAACTTTCGCCCGAAATTGCCGAAGGTATTTATTCGAATATGGCGATTATTTCACATTCGACTTCCGAATTTGTGATTGATTTTGTGCGCATTATGCCCGGAACGCCAAAAGCGAACGTAAAATCGCGCATTATTCTCACGCCCGAACACGCCAAACGTTTGCTTTTTGCGATGCAGGATAATGTGGCGAAATTTGAAAGTCAGTTCGGCAAAATTCAAATGCCCGAAAACAAAAATCTCCCGCCAATGCCAATGGGATTTGGCGGTGGTGTGGCGTAGAAGCGCGAAGGCACGAATGGGCGAAAGTACGAATTTATTTGTGTAGGGGCGAATTGAATTCGCCAAAAAAAACAAAATTTTAATTTTATGAATCATTTTTTTAAACATTCGGCAGTGAAATATATTTTACTGTTTGTTGTGTTTGCGTGTGTCAGTTCGTGTCAGATACAGCGCAATCGCCATTTACATCAAAGTTGGAATTTAATTCGTTCAAATTCGCAACAAATAAGTATTCAGAATTTTACGGACACGATTGATGTACAATTTCGCAACGGTCGAATAATTGTTCCTGTCGAAATTGCGGGCGAAACACGACAGTTCATACTTGATACAGGAGGTGGAACAACGATTTCTAAATCACTTGCAGAGGAATTGAACTATCAAGGCAGAAAGCGTTTTGCTTATTTTGCTTGGCCTTTTATTGACAACACGAGGAGAAGACACCCTGTAAGTCCAATCGAAAAATTTGAAATTGGAAATATTAAGTTTAAAAATATCTGGATTGTAGAAGATGTTGTAGCAATAATGGAGGCTATGTGTTCTGATGGACTTATTGGCTCAGATTTATTAGGTGCGTTGAGCATTAAACTTGATATGCAAAATAATCGGATAATTTTGTCCGATAGTAGTCTTTTAACCTCCGTAAATCCTGCTTTCATACAACCAATGGAAATAAAAGGTGCAAATCATTTTCCATATATAGAAATTTCCATACAAGAACAAAAAAGAAATGTTCGTTTTGATACAGGTTTTCAAAGCTGGGGAAGTCTCAATGATTTTATACTGTATTTAGAAAAAATTCAATCAACAACAGAAAGCGAGGTACGAGATGAAAGCGGGCAATTACGAAGAAAAAATGTTCGTTTTGACGAACTTATAATTGGCGATGTTTCAACACAAAATATTCCGATAACACTTCCGAGAAAAAGAGAACTCTCTGTAATTGGTGCTGCTATTTTATACTACGCTGTTGTTGTTTTGGATTATAAAAACGGTAAATTTGCTATTATTCCATACGACAATAGTCGCCAGATAACAGTTCCACACGGCTTTGGAGTTGGATTCTTTTTTTCAAAAAACAATGAACTGGTAATAAATGGAATAACAGAAAATTCACCTGCTGAACGAGCAGGTTTAAAAGTTGGTTTTCGGATTAAAGAGATTGATGGATTTGTTATAAACGCAGAGTCTCGGTGCGAATTGTTTGAAAAATTTGACTTTCAAAAACCAATAGGCAATACGAGAAAACTTCTCGTCATAGATTTAGACGGCAACGAAAAAGAAGTAATTTTAACGCGAGAATGACAAAAATATGAATAAATCCTCAGAATATTTATCTCGTTGTTTGGATTTGGCTCGCAATGGCGCGAGTTATGTTGCACCAAATCCGATGGTTGGCGCGGTGATTGTGTACGGCGATAAAATTATCGGCGAAGGTTATCATCGCCGATACGGCCAAGCGCACGCCGAACCGAACGCGATAAATGCGGTCGAGGATAAAAATTTACTGAAACGCGCGACTTTGTATGTCAATCTCGAACCGTGTTCGCATTACGGAAAAACGCCGCCGTGCGCCGATTTGATTATCGCGAGCGAAATTCCGCGCGTTGTTGTCGGCACGCTCGACCCAAATCCGAAAGTTGCCGGTCGAGGAATTGAGCGATTGCGCCAAGCAGGAATTGATGTTCAGTGCGGAGTTTTGGAAAAAGAATGTCGGCAACTGAACAAGCATTTTTTTACTTTTCAAGAAAAAAAGCGACCGTTTGTTACGCTGAAATGGGCGCAAACGCAAGATGGTTTCATTGACATCGAACGCGAAAATTCGGAAATTCCGCCATTATCCATTTCCAACGAAACAACCAAAATCATTGCTCACAAAGCGCGTGCCGAACATCAGGCAATTTTGGTCGGAACAAATACTGCCGTTTTGGATAATCCGAAATTGACTATTCGGCATTGGTCGGGACGAAATCCAATTCGCATTGCCATTGACCGAAACGGTAGAATTTCCGAAAATTCGCATTTGTTTGACGGAAGTGTGCAGACGATTATTTTTACCGAAAAATCGTTGGAAAATCGAGAAAATTTGGAATTTATCCGAATGGATTTTGACGAATATTTTTTGAAAAATATGCTGAAAAACATTTACGAACGCAATATTAATTCCATTTTGGTAGAAGGCGGTGCGCAACTGCTCAACGGTTTTATCGAACAAAATTTGTGGGACGAAGCGCGTGTTGAAATTTCGCCCATCGAAATAAAAAACGGTGTTTGCGCACCAATTATTCGGCAAATTTCGGCAGAGGAAAAGGTTTTTCAAGAGCATCGGATTGTTTATTATAGAAATTAAGTAACAGAAATTTATGGCTAAAAAAGAAACAATAAATGTGCAGGGAACAGAAATTATCTTGTTGTCGCATCAAAAAGAAGATTATATTTCGCTGACGGATATGGCAAAGTATAAAAATGCGGAAATTCCGGCAACAGTTATATCGCATTGGCTGAGTACCAATTTTTCAATCAATTATATGGGTTTGTGGGAACGTATGAACAATCCCGATTTTAACCTCACGGGATTCCGTGAGGTTAAAATGCTAAGTACTGAAACAGGTTTCGCTCTTTCGCCAAAGCAATGGATAGAGAAAACAAACGCTATCGGCATTGTCTCCAAAGCAGGGCGTTATGGAGGCGGCACGTTTGCACACAGAAATATTGCTTTTGAATTTGCTTCTTGGTTAAGTCCCGAATTTAAGTATTACCTTATCAGCGAATTTGAACGTCTCAAAATTGGCGAGCAACACACAAAATCTATCGAATGGGATTTACAACGCACGCTCTCAAAAATCAATTATCGTATTCATACCGATGCTATAAAAGAACATATCATTCCAAATATCGTTACCAAAGAGCAAATTATCTACACTTATGCCGAAGAAGCCGACCTTCTAAACGTGGCTCTTTTTGGAATGACGGCAAAACAATGGCGAGATGCAAATCCTGATTTGAAAGGTAATGTCCGTGATTATGCTACTTTGGAACAGTTGGTTGTTCTCTCGAATATGGAAAGTATTAACGCTTTGCTTATTCAACAACAACTTGCACAAGGCGAACGACTTGTGCAACTCAACAACGTAGCGATTACGCAAATGCGCTCGTTAGTAGAGAATAAAAATTTGAAAAGATTGAAATAAAAAATACTGCAATGAAACTATTTATCGTTCCCACACCAATCGGCAATTTGGAAGATATGACTTTTCGGGCAATTCGCGTGTTGAAAGAAGCGGATTTGATTTTGGCTGAGGACACGCGAACAAGCGGTTTTTTGCTGAAACATTTTGAAATTTCAACTCCCGCGCAATCGCATCACAAATTTAACGAGCATAAAACGGTCAATTCTATCGTACAACGAATAAAAGCCGGAATGAATGTTGCGCTGATTTCCGATGCGGGAACGCCGGCAATTTCCGACCCGGGATTTTTGATTGTGCGCGAATGTATCGAACAGGGAATTGAAGTGGAATGTTTGCCCGGCGCAACGGCGTTTGTTCCCGCGTTGGTTGCTTCGGGATTGCCGAATGATAGATTTTATTTCGAGGGATTTTTACCGCAAAAAAAAGGCAGGCAAACCAAACTCAAAGAATTGGCGGAACAAAATTGTACGATGGTTTTCTACGAATCGCCTTACCGCGTACTGAAAACATTGACGCAATTTGCCGAGTTTTTTGGCGACGACCGACAAGCATCTGTTTCGCGCGAAATATCAAAATTTTTTGAGGAAACAAAGCGCGGCACACTCAAAGAATTAGTCGAACATTTTACGCAACATCCGCCGAAAGGTGAGTTTGTGATTGTGGTAGCAGGAAGTTAGTTTTCAGTTTTCAGAATTGAACGTCATACCGAACTTGTTTCGGTATCTCCCGACATACGAGATTGCGGGTCAAGCCCGCAATGACACAAAAACTACACTCTGCAAACTAAAAAAAAACCACATTGTCGTTTTTGAGAAAACTCCTATTAATCAGGATTCGGAGCTGTTGATTTTCGCTGTAATCTGCCGTGTTAAAAAAACATACCCGAAGGCGCAGCCCGCCATTGAAAACCAGACTTCACTCCTTAAAAGTTAGTAGTGTTGAGTTTTCCAATCTCTGAACAATGTGATTTGTTGGTACAAATGTACCTCTTTTTTATGTACTAACAAAGAAATCGAGAAAAAGTAAATTACATTAACGTTTTTTATAGATTTCTGTCTAAAAAATCAACTTTTCGGCGGAACAAATGTCGGCGTGTTTGTTGGCCTCGTATGCTGTGGCATTTGTCGGTATAAAGTTGCATTTCAAACTGTTTGCCGTGTTCGACTAATCGCTGAATGTAAAGCATCGTGTTTTGCACGTGAACATTATCATCGGCTGTGCCGTGAACAATCAACAATCGTCCGCTCAAATTATGCGCTTGAAGCAAGGGCGAAGTTTTTTCGTAACCTCTGAAATTTTCTTGCGGTCGGCGCATAAATCGCTCTGTATAAACCGTATTGTACAATCGCCAATCGGTAACAGGCGCAACTGAAATCCCTGCTCTGAAAATTTCCTCGTCCGTACTCATTGCCAGCAAAGTAATAAATCCGCCGTAACTCCAACCCCAAATTCCGATGCGATTTTCGTCAACATACGGTTTTCGCGCAAGAAATCTGGCAGTTTCAATTTGGTCTTTGGTTTCCAAAATTCCGAGTTGCATATACGTGCTGTTGCGAAATTCCGTTCCGCGCGCGCCTGTTCCGCGACCGTCAACGGCAACTACAATATAGCCGTTTTCTGCCAAATAATATTCCCAGCCAATTTCCCAACGGTCGAGAACACTCTGAAAATCGGGACCACTATATTGCAACATTACAACAGGATATTGCGTATTCGGATTAAAATTTTTCGGACGAATAATCCAGCCGTTCAACTCAATATTTTCGGAAGTGGTAAAAGTAAAAAATTCTTTTTTCGGCAAATTCAGCGCATTAAATCGTTGCGCCAATTCCGCATTATCCTCTAAAACACGAATTTGTGCGCCTCGCGCGTTGTGAAGCGTAATTCTGTTTGGTGTTTTGAGCGATGAATGATTATTTATAAAAAGACTAAAATTTGAATTGAAAATTGCGCTGTTTGTGCCGTCCTCGCTGCTCAAACGCGTTTTTCGACCGCGTGCATCGAGTGCGTAAACATTGCGCTGTAAAGGCGAAACAGTTGCTGCTTGAAAATAAAGAATGTTATTTCGCTCATCGAAACCGTAAACTGCCGTAACATCCCAATTTCCCGAAGTAAGCTGACGGTCTAAAATTCCATTCATTCTATAACGGTAAACGTGGCGAAATCCGTCGCGCTCGCTCACATAGAGAAACCATTGATTATCAGATGAAAAATGCATCATATCAAGCAATCGATAATCGATAAAATAACGACTTTGCTCGCTGAAAACAAGCCGTGCAACGGTCGATTGCGGATTGGCGAGAAACATATCCAGTCTGTTTTGATTGCGATTTAGGCGGAAAATGGCTAATTGGTCTGACGAATTTGTCCACCGAATACGCGGAATGTAAAAATCATCATCATTGCCATCCAACACAATTTCGCGCGTACCTCGATTAAAATCCTCGTAAATAAAAACGCGCACTCGCGAATTTCGTTCGCCGGCTTTCGGATATTTAAATGTGTATAAATCAGGATACAACGTTATGCCGTCGCGGTTTGGATTTCGATTGAAAAACTGAAACGAAAATTCGGGAACTTCGCTTTCGTCAAATTTCACATACGCCAAAAATCGGCTGTCGGGACTCCACTCAAAAAGCCGCGTCAGACTGAAATCCTCCTCGTAAACCCAATCGGGAATTCCGTTGATAATCCTTCCTCGCTCGCCATCGCGCGTAACGGCAACTTCGGTGTTAAAATCGATTTTATGCAAATAAAGATTGTTATTTCGGGCAAAAGCAATGTTGCGGCTATCGGGCGAAAACAAGGGTGCTTCTTGCCGACCATTTTCCGAAAGTTGGCGCAACTGACCGCGACGCCTATCAAAAAGGTAATAATCGGCGGAAAAAGTTCGGCGGTAACGAAACTGCTCGTTGGTATAAACCAAAATAAATTGCTCGTTCGGACTAAATTCGTAGCCTGTAATTTGGCGAATCGGCACATTTCGCACATTCGGCAAATGCAAAATGGTATCAACCACATTTCCTGTTCGGTAATTGAATTTTACGATAGTTTCGTTGTTCAAAAGCATCGTGTAATGTTCGCCATCGTTCATCGAATGCAACGTGGGAAGCGTTCGCGCACGAAAAAATCCATCTGTAATGTTGTAAAGCAAACTATTTGAAAAAGCCGACAAGGAAAAAACTACTGAAAAAAGGAAAAAAGAATATCGTCTCATACTGATTTGAATTTGATTGTGCTTGCAAAAATAGAAAAAAAATCCGAAAGCGCGAAAAGGGCGAAGGCACGAAAGCACGAAAAGCACGAATGCACGAAAGGGCGAAAGCACGAATGCACGAAAGCACGAAAGCACGAAACATTTTCAGAAAAAATCCCTTAGTAGCTTTTGAATTCTTTTCTCAAATCCCTTATTCCCTTATTTTTGGCAAATCAATAAGGGAATAAGGGTTTTTTCTTGTAGTTGAAATTAGGCTACTAAGGGAATTTTCTTTCGCCCTTTCGTGCTTTCGTGCTTTCGTGCTTTCGCCCTTTTCGTGCTTTCGTAATTTTTTTGTACTTTTGTGCCCGAAAAAATAAAATCGAAAAAACAGCATTTAATGAAAGTTCAGCAAGTTCTTGACAATTTGAAAAGGCGATTTCCCAACGAGCCGGAATATCATCAAGCAGTACACGAAGTTTTGGAATCTATCGAGGAAGTGTACAACGCGCATCCTGAGTTTGAAAAATACAATCTGATTGAACGAATTTGCATTCCCGAACGTATTTTTACTTTTCGCGTAACTTGGACAGACGACAACGGAAATGTGCATACAAATATGGCTTATCGTATTCAGCACAACAACGCGATTGGCGCGTACAAAGGCGGAATTCGCTTCCACGCTTCGGTCAATCTTTCGATTTTGAAGTTTTTGGCGTTTGAGCAAACTTTCAAAAATTCGCTCACCACTTTGCCGATGGGCGGTGCAAAAGGCGGTTCAGATTTCAATCCGCGCGGAAAATCAAATGCCGAAATTATGCGTTTTTGTCAAGCATTTATGCTCGAATTGTGGCGAAATATCGGCGAAAATACTGATATTCCTGCCGGCGATATTGGCGTTGGCGGTCGCGAAGTGGCTTATATGTACGGAATGTACCGAAAACTTGCGCGCGAAAATACAGGAACTTTTACAGGCAAAGGCATTGAATTCGGCGGTTCGCTCATTCGCCCCGAAGCAACCGGTTATGGAAATATTTACTTCCTAATGAATATGCTGAAATCCAAAGGAATAACCGATTTGAAAGGTCAAACCATTGCAATTTCAGGCTCTGGAAATGTGGCAACTTACACGGCAGAAAAAGTATTGGAATTGGGCGGAAAAGTCGTAACACTTTCAGACAGCGATGGTTACATTTACGACGAAAACGGAATTGACGCCGAAAAATTGAAATATGTTTTTGAACTCAAAAATGTGTATCGCGGTCGAATTCGCGAATACGCTGAAAAATACGATTGTAAATACGTGGAAGGCGGTCGCCCTTGGAGCGAAAAATGCACCATCGCTTTGCCGTCGGCAACTCAAAACGAACTGAACGGCGACGATGCCGAAATGCTTGTACGAAACGGTTGTATCGCCGTTTCCGAAGGTGCAAATATGCCTTCAACGCCCGAAGCAGTCGAAGTGTTTTTGAAAAATAAAATTCTTTACGCACCCGGAAAAGCCGCGAATGCCGGCGGCGTATCAACTTCGGGTTTGGAAATGACCCAAAACGCGATGCGTTTGAGTTGGAGTCGCGAGGAAGTGGATGAAAAATTGCGAGGTATTATGAACAACATTCACGATGCGTGCGTTAAATACGGGACAGAATCAGACGGTTATGTAAATTACGTGAAAGGCGCAAACATTGCAGGATTTATGA
>Ga0123352_10008839_pt1 | contig 15706 bp, 10 predicted proteins | sample TergutLab28metaG_FD_89700 | JGI IMG/M metagenome (GOLD analysis project Ga0123352, IMG submission 89700) | Labiotermes labralis P1 segment gut microbial communities from Petit-Saut dam, French Guiana - Lab288 P1 | ecosystem: Host-associated > Arthropoda: Insects > Digestive system > Gut ... | reverse complement strand
TTACTTGTGGTTTGAGTTAATGTGTGTGTGTGTGTGGTGTGTGTGGTGTGTGTGTGTGTGTGTGTGTGTGTGTGGTGTGTGTGTGTGTGTGTGTGGTGTGTGTAACGTATTATGAGACTTCGGACGACTATTCAATACTGGACTGTAAAAGCTGTAAGTCTCTTAAGGAATAATCTCGGAACACAATTTCCTAAAGTTGCAGTGAATAACAAATATGCTGCTGTTTTGTCGTACTGTTTATTAGAGAACCATATCTGTTGTGCCTGTCCAGATGGGAGTAACCGATATGAAGTAACAGCTTCATACATTCATACATATCTTATTTATTCATTTGCATATTGTTACAATGTGCGAATTCCAAATGATACATAGGGTGACTCTAAAGTAAATGCATGAGATTCAATAACATACCTCCTAAAATTAACACTATATTGTTGCTATTCTTGTACCACTTCAAAGCCTGTGTACTACCGTCTAGTTTCAGCCTTCAATACAGGCCCCAACATTTTGCAGACACGTCTGCAACCTGTCAGACCAAAACTCCAATATTTTCTTTCAAAATTCTATAATCCGAACGGTAAAACATGTGGAATTTGATGATACAAACAAACTTAAGTTCCGAATTTTGATAGGTAGACTTACTCTTTGGAACAACCAAGCACAAAGAGTCATGTGGAATAAGAACGGGATTTCCCGGAGGCCATTCTCTTGGTTCTCGACGCCCAGACCACCGACCAGGAAATTGATCTTCAACATTTTCTTGAAATGCGAAGTTTGAAGAGTATGAGAGTAAAGAGCTCAGCTAAGCGTCTCTGTCGATTAATAGAATGCTAAACGACTAAGGCACTTGCGCCATTTATAAGCTTAGTCTATTGCAACAAATTATAGTCAATACACGTTAAGTGTCCTTTTTGCTTTACCATCTTGCACAAAGTATCAGACATAAGCCGTCCCAGAGCCTAGGTCGCTGCACTTCTAGCCCATGATGTTTTACTTTACCATCACCCTGCGCAATTGATCGGAGTTCAGCTGTAAATTTAATTAATGTATTACATAGAGTTCATCGTGCGGAACTTGGTGGGGTTATTTGCTGAAGGCCTTAGTCATTCGGACACACAAACGAATCCTGTTTATGGCACAGATATGTGTGTATGTTCCCATTGATGTTATTCAAGGTAATAATCATTAATCCTCCAATTTGGGAGTTTCATGTTAGGCAGATTATACAGAAATAGGCCAATAGTTCATCAGGTTCGAAGGGTGGAAATGTACAGCCGAAAATGGCTGAAAGAGGCCACACCTGGTTGATGGGAATTGCAGTTTTACAGGATCCTCGAACCGTGGCGCTCTGCTTCACAAGCAATAACTTCCAACTTTTCAATAATTTGCTTACAATATTTATATATACACTACGTCAAGTGAGGTGGGAACATACACTTACCACAAAAGAGGAAGAAACTGTCACGTGATTTCTGACAAACACATAATTGTCTAGCGCGTTTTTACGCCTTCAATAAATATTATTTTAAATGATATATCTTAATAATAACCTTTACGTAGTGTCTGTAACTGGCGTTACATTTATTTTGAGTAAGGAAATTTTAGCAGAAACCTACCTAAGTACAAATTTCTTGGAAAGATTTGGCCAAGCAATAAATGTAAACATCAATTCCAGCGTTTCTGTGTATTTTTGAATAGCTTGCTGAAACTAGTTATACACAAATTGCTGCATTTCAGCGTGCCCGGAGTGCCAGCCCCAGATAACAAGAAAATACAGGAGTGGTTGTGCGGATTGCACAGGAGGGCTTCACGAAGCCTCGTGAATGATTTCGACATGCAGATGTTTCTGTTAAACTGCTCGACGTAAGAAACGGAAAATATAGGTATTGATTTAAAAACTAACAGATTATTGTTTATTATATAACAGGGTATTCTCAAAATATATGTGGCATATAACCTACATAAAAATGAGAAAAGTAAAATTAATCGTAAAATAGGAAGGAGGGAAAGATTAGTAACGTGTAGGGTTAGGTGTGATAATTGATTAATATATGTCTTGAAGTAATTTAATGTGACGTTTCGCACTGCAACCTTATTCCGGCGGGACCCTGCTAGAAGATAACATAAAACAAGGAGACTATCAGTTTATTTATCTGCAGCTTATTAATGACATTTCCAGTCACTCAAATCATGCAGCATCAAATTTTCAGATGACAGTGTTTTATTTTTATGGACATAAAGTAGAAGGAACCGACAGTGACTAAATTTAAGGCACTACCTCTGGGTTTTCCTGTAGGGACTCAGGAAAACAATAAACCCCAGTCAGTGTACCCTCTACCTCAGCCGAGATTTGAACCAGCTATCTCACTAACACATACAACAGCATTTCGGCCTAAGCCTACTTGCTTGGTAATATAAGGATTTCTGGACTATTTAACCCACTATTTCTCTCGCAACAAAAGCTGTATTCCTTGCAGTTAGATAACCAGCTAGCTGCTAGCAAGTTTTGGTTGGTTAGTTAGTTAGTTTGCTTGTGTGTTTGTTTCGTCAGTTAGTTAGTTTGTTTGTTTGTTGGTTGGTTAGTAACTTGGTTAGTTGGTTTGTTGGTTAGTTAGTTAGTTAGTTAGTTGGTTGGTTGGTTAGTTAGTTAGTTAGTTATTCGGTCAGTCCGTCTGTCAGTTTATCAAGTTAGTCACCCTCGGAAATGTTTGTGTAGAAACTTTTGCAAATATAGATGTTTCAAGAATTTCCTCCTATTTTCATTCTTGTGAAATCTTAGCACTCATAGCTTTTTCTCTTAGTTTGACCAAATCATTATTTGAAGACTATATACACTACTTGATCTTTTGGCGGTGTGTGTTTTTTACCAGTTAGTAGAATCTTCACCGTTTATTTTTTCGAGGTGGATTTAGGCGATGTAACTATACTTTTACTTCTCTTTTTTGTTTGATAACCGAAAAATGCATAAAATAATCACTATACAACAAAAAAAGGAAGTGGTATTGTGTATAAAGTTACACAGTTTCGATTTTGAAGGGTGTGTTTTATTTTTTAAAAAAATCCCGAAAGCAGAAGGTAACCTTCTTGAGCTCAATGAAAATGCGTATAAAGTTTTCATAATTCAGAGAAAATTTTATTCTTCCCTTCAGTGTATTTCGACCGGAATCCAGGCTAAGAACTGACACAACCTTGGTTCTCGCCTGCTGAAGGAGATTATGTGTTTCAATTGATTGTTTTAATAAACGACATAATTGTAACTTAATTAGCCATATATCTGCTATAAACGCATTCTCTGTTGTTAATTAATTTGTTTTGATGACATTACATTCTTACTCCACATCAAGTACTTCTACCTAGGAAAATATCTTTTCATTGAATTCTTATATATACCGGTCATTTTGTCTTAAAGTTTAACATATGAAACTTTGTGTTTACGTTCATATTGAAAGAAATAATCAATTCAGTAAGCACTGATTATGTAGCCTACGGTTTAAGTCATTGTAACTTTCCAAGATTATTCTTGGAAAAGTATTCTGTGAAGATGCAGATGCAAGACACACTTTCCTGTTCCGGTTGGAATATTATTCGATCGAGCGATCTTTCTTGCGAAGAATTACAGCAACTTCTGTAACCCAAATATCTCTCTTACTGCATTCCTGTGGGAGTATTTACATTTCGCTTCATCACAGTCAGCTTGATGAACAGCAGAACTTGACTCAGAACTGTGGAAAATCCGCAATATCCAAATACAAACCTGGAGAAGATAAAATGCTTACGAAAATTTCTTATGCAGGATACTGAGACTGTTGGTTCGTAACTTTATGATGTGATTCTTTTAACTTCTAAAGTATATAGTTTTATACAAAATATTCATTCAGTAGGCTTTGTCGTAACTAAAAACCATAACTCCTAAAGCAATCACTTCTATTACAGTCTAGTTTTCCTCCTACCCTTCAAACTGTCATAATGACAAAGGCATCCTCTTTACTATAGAAGACGTTTACTACGTACTTTCACGTCCAGTGATAAATATGATTCCTGTCAATGTCTTCGAGCTTGTAACAGCTACAGAAATGGCTCTTTTTAAGAAAACAGTAATGTTGCGCTTCATACACTTTCCTAACCAATAAACTTATAATGTTACATGCTTCAGTGAAAATGAAAAAAATCGGCATATATTACATACTTTGAAGCTATTAGTGCTCCCTTATATTGTTTTCATAGTCACTAAAACATGAAAATGGCCGCTTATGCGCCCTAGCGCAACGTCATGGAATACACACAGTACTGTAATTTACACCCCATGTGCATTTTATTGTCTACTGTTTAGGCATACAAACACGACCCTCCTGTGAGACAGGATTGTATTTGAATGCAGTAAGATGTTCTTATTCACACAGAAAGAGAGAGAGAGAGATTTGTGTGTTCACACCTGACTTTATATGCGTCATTTTCAAGTGCAAGTGGTTTGAATATTTAAGTAATTACTGGATTCTAAACAAACCGTGCAGTGTGAGAAGGATGATTAACGAGGCTGTGAACAACCGCTTCATGACGTCACCAGCTGGCGAACCAATCGCAGATGTATTGTATAAGCTCCTTAGCATATGTAGACGAGCGTTACCTGGTGGCCATCTAGGAGATCGTAATGTGTTCGGCAGTCCAGGAAGATGAATCTAAAAAAACAATCAATTTTTTAATTTAGATATATGAACAACTGCAAAGAAACGACCGCATTAAACAGGTTTCATACGACGCTTGAGCTGTTTTTACTGTTATGATGAAATTTATTGCATATTCTGTCTTACATAAGTAAGGCATTATATTCATTCGTATCTTTTATTGGAGTTATTTATGGCACAAATTATTTTCTTCAAATAAATTAATAGTTTATATTTTTCAAAAGTTTTACCAATATGATTAAAATGCAAAATTATTTAAGGCATTTAAAAGAATAAAGCATGTAATATTTACTCACTAGATGACAGGCGATAGCACTCTTCAGATTTGTATTTATCTCACAGTTGACAGTCGTAGATGACATGCTGACTGGGATGAATCATTGGTGCAGACAGAAAAAATTCGAAACTCCTGTATAGCCAAAAATTATTCTTGTTTTAAAATCAAAATTAGAGCCTTTAATTCTGAACTGCATAGTTCGGTTGTTTTAGTGTGGGTTTTATGTATTTTAATTTCGTAGATTCCATCACACATACCTGAAAAGCAACAGAAGGAAATGTGTTTTAATTTGGTACAGAAATTCATAATGTATTTAAGCATATTTTAAAAATATGTATTTTAGGGATACACGTTATTTTAAAAATTTAATAGCTTTTTAATATTACAATCAAGAGACAAAAATGTAATTATAGTTCAACAAACAAGAGGCCCAGTTAAACAGGCCGAAAGGTCCCCTTTCATATGGTTCAGGATTAGACGTCAAGGAGTTTTACTTAAATAAAGACAATTTTTATACTACACAAATTTTCATGAGACAGTTCATTGTGAAGCCCAAGATCAAAGTATCAGCGCCCAAAGAGGAAGTTTAATTAAAAAAGAATAAGTAACAATGGGTAAAACAGGAATCGATTAGATTTTAGGATTTACTGAATAAATAAGAAGTAGTGATTAAATTAAAACAGCTAAGATGAGAGGAAAGAAAAGCACGGACGGAAGTTACGAGAAAATTTTGACTAGAATATCCCTGTTGGCTAAGTTTGTGTAATGGAATTTAAATTTTTTAAAGAAATATAATAGGGGTTTGTATACTGGATTGCCCTGAAAATTTGGGTCTTCTAGGACTTGATATTGTGTCTTGATTACATAAATCCAGACGTTTCGAAAGTTTTTAGTGACTTCATCTTCATGTTCAAGTAGTCCAAAAAGAAAAATGACCCAAGATTAAGTCCATAGTCAATTTATTGTGAACACTGAATGAAAATTCGGGTTCCCAGTAACAAGAAATTTATTGAGTAAGGGAATTTACAATCAAGTTTCTATATAATAGATTCAATATAACTGTAAAAGGATATAATACAAGCAATAACCATTTAAACTACATTATGATAGACGGACTCCAATAAATAGAATCCCAGATTAAGATAAGAAATTAACACTAAGTATTAACATTTATTTCTGCGTAATATAATACTAAACAGTCTCAAAGGGTGTGCCGTGCCGTGCCGTGCCGTGCGGCACGGCACGGCACGGCACGGCACACCCTTTGAGACATATGATTAAATTTATGTATTCGACGGCTGTAAACACGATGGGATCCCAAAGTGTGCATAGCATCTTGTGACTCAAATGACAAAAATAGGCCTGTAGATGACTATTTATAGTCGAAACATGTAGACTGTATAAGTACCTTGAGTAATAAAGTAGTTGTGCTGACGTACACTGTTTAAGTATTATATTACGTTCATAAGCACATCGTGATGCTTCCATTCAAATTTTATTTCTTCATTTTTGTATTTTCTCACAGTAAAGAAGAATTAACATTCTTGAGCAACGTAGTCTGTATAAACTTCAGAGGAGGTACCCCGGTGTGTTATCGATTCACTGTGTAAATAAGCTTCTGTAGTTGATAATCCCACCTTCCCTGTTACATTGTAAAGGCTTCTTCTGTGATGGTTACCATGAAGGACACGTTTAATAATTCTCTGTCATAAAATTCTTGTGTTTAACTGCATTTCTCTACCAACCATTCAGTATAAACCTAAATATATGTAATAATTATTTAGGAGCAGAGACGCACATTTACTTTTTTATTTTAATTGTAATATTGTCGCTGTAGATATTCCACATACTTTTATACAGTTCGTAGTTACTTGTGGTCTTACGGGGAGTCACATGAAATTTTTAACCCTAAATGAATTTTCTAAAATATAAGATATTCCTGGATACGTACGGTGGTTTCCCGTGCACTTTCAACTCCGCCAAATGTTCCCAACAAATGAGAAAACATGGACATTATTACATGTTTTATTTTTTAGTAGGAATGTCACACTATCACTTTTAATGTTTCTCGCTACTTGGAATACTTAAATTTTAACACCGCAACTTTCCGGAATAATGGATTCTCTGTTCCTTTACATGTTTGTTGATGTCCACGTGATGACGGAATTCCGAATAACTTGAGTAATGACAGTTATCTTTACTATTAACATACATACAAAGCATCGCCAAGCTTATTATAGACAGCACAACTGATTTATTTACGATGCGGTGGTTACATGTTCAATCTTAATCACAAGGCGACTATCAGGCCAACTCCAGAATTACGAGGAAAGTGGCCGAAAACAGCGCCTCTGTGTATCTCTGAAACTTTGGGCCAATTCCCTTACACTTCTTGCTTATATTGGCATTATTTATACATATATAATATATATTATATATACATACATATACGTACATATTACACATATTAATTACAATTATTAATTATAATTAAAATTTAATTATATGATATTATTTAATTATAATGATTTACAAAGGCTACGGCACCATCCGCACCGTACACACGACCTACGCAGCGGCTCTCAAGACCACCACCCATCCACAAATTCGATGCAGAAAACCATATGCTGCATCTTAACATCTAATGCTCCTGATGATGGGCGTATATACCCGAAACATGTCGAGCTAAGAATACATCAATAAAATTACCTTTTTGCATCAAGCTGGCATTTCACTTTATTTCATGAGGAAGATGCGCGGTCAAACAACCCTCAATATTAATTAATACTTTGTAGTTATAAAGTATTATTCTTTTTCAGTATACAAGATACCAGGAACCTGTGTTAGAAAATATTAAACAAACGAATACACAGGAAAGAGAGTAACATATTTCGTGTATGCTCATTAGTTTTAAATTTCATTTTAAAATTACGTTAAATAAAACACGATATTACAAAATAATTACAATCCAAATTAGTTTTTAGAAACAAAATCACTGCAGTTAGTGTAATTTTATTTAAAGCAAGCAAAGTAAAACACTACATTTCACGTTTAGATTCATCCGGAGGCATTGGTGCTCGTTACTGTATCTTTGTAACTCTTGAAGAGGCCTGATGATGGCTGTGTAATTAAGCCGCAAACTGTAACCACTGGAATCTAAATAAAACAACATATGTTCACTGTGATACACTTGGTACTTCCTTAATTCACGTACAAATGGATAGCCCCAGGCAAAAAAAACTAAATGTACCACGAATTTTTTAAGGTGCGATTTGTCACAGTAATTACTGTCAGTGCCCTACACAATAATTTAGGATCCGCGTGTAGAAGATAGACATAATACGTATAAATATAATTCCTTTCTTCAGTTTAATGAATATTCAGTAACACCTTATTGGGCTTAAGTTAAATTAGGATAAACCACTTTCCAGTATGTTTAAGTGATACATGACAATGAATATCTGCGAGCAGTGTGAAACTTGAATCCAAATAACTTTAGTAGGAAAAACAACAAAACTGCGGCTGCATAAACTTTCTAGCCATCGCACGGTTTCATAACTGCTAGTAAATAATTATTGTAAATTAGCCTATTACGTTTTGCAATCAGAGGAATGCAAGTAAGGTGGCAGTATAAACGTTGTAGATTACGACAGCTAATTTTATCCTATACAATATCTGTACTGCAGTAACATGTGTAATAATTAATTTCAATACAAACCTCTTTATTAACTTGCTTAGTCAACAACCAAATGGCCAATAACAGACACATCACAACACACAAACACAAAAAAAAACAAAGGACTGTTAATAGTAAACATAAAAAACACAAAAGAAACAAAATATGCTTGGATAAGCAAATACAAGACAAGCCATGTACGAACAACATAAGATTGAGGGGCGTTTGCGCTACCATTCTTGCAACGGAAAAGCAAGAATTATCAGATATTCTGAGCCTGCGTTCTTGGCCTTAGTTATCCAGCATGAAATGCGTATGCGCCATATTTTCGTCTGTGGCCTGCCCGGCTCTACAATATTTTTCCACCTTATCTCAAAAATGGTAAAATTTTTTCAAAAAGCTATTGAACAAAAATATGTGTTTCAAATTTCTGTATAGTTTTTGTCTGTAATATTTCTCCGTATTAGAAGAACTGAGCAAGAGATGATCATTAATACTTGGTCGTTTCTGGTTCAGTCCCCTCTATTCTTCTCAGAATTTAATGAAAATTGAATTTTTTCGACAAATTTTTCAGCTACATTCAAATATAAAATTTCATAAAATTCCCTCCAGTGGGAGCCGAGTTGTTCCATGCGGACGGACGGACGGATGGACAAGCAGGCCGACATGACAAAGTTTAAATCCGCTTTTCGCAATTTTGCAAATGCGCCTACAAACACCATGTGATGTGAACGTAAAAATAATATCTGCATGCCCGACTGTTAAAGTACATTTCCGAATATATCACAATCACTAAAAACTGAACTGGCCGCAATGTCACGCCCAATGGAAAGACACTTTTTGGAAGAGAGATTAACATGAAACAATAAAAATTTCGAACTTTTCTAGTGTAAATTCGAAGAATTACGAGTAATTTAATGTAGGTGGAAAATGGACAAAATCGAGAACCCGCGAAGAATTAGTAAGAAAAATGCCAGACTGGTGTCTACAGTCGTTTGAGGTCCGCACACAAAGTAGTGGGAGAGCGTTAGCACAACTGTTGTTGTCACTGCCTGGGGAAGTCGGCAGAGAGGTTGCGTTCGAATTTTTTTGTCAGCACTAAAGGATGTTAACTTCCATACTGCAGACGCATAAATTAATCTATCTCTAATAAATGAAAAATGTGAAATGACTAAAATACCAAGGTCGAAAATGAAAAGACATTATTACCAACGAGACCACAAAACTTTAATAGATACAATAAGAATGTAATCAACGTGGCAATGAAAATATAATTTAGAAATGCTAAACAGCGCCAGACTCTTAAAAAAATCAATACCGAATAGTACAAGAGTCTCCAAGTTTGTATTTAAGGAAAATGATGTCGGCCTTCGCTGGTATAAAGAGTCATGTAATTAGCACTACTCCACCCTGGTTTGGAAACTGTGTCTGATTCTGGTTGAGTACAATCTTCGAATGACTCAAGAGTGCAAAATAAATTAAAATAAGCAACCAGAAGTAGAATGTTAGAATGAATTTTTGCATTATATGTGACAATACTAAATATGTTAAAAATCGAAGGCCCCAACATAGAGTTGTGTAAAACAACGTTAAAGAAATCTAAAAATTAGCGGACGAATACCGATAATTTAACAAACGAATACTTACCAGTTACAAAACAAGGCAATGAACGCGTGTAAAGCCTTGCAATACCCGGAGAATTCAGTTTGTGTTGAAGCAAATTATAGGAAAGTATGAACTTGACGCTATGAACTGACTAGCGAACTGACGTCAGCAAGATAAGTTACCAAATTAGAGGTCGTAGACATGGACATGAGGCCGTGTTCACAAGTGTTATGTTCGAACTGAATTCAGTGTGAATATTATCATTAATCACATATAAAACTTCAAAGAAATCAACAAGGAAAAAATTAGGAAAATGAGGCATTATTTCATTTCTTACAAATAGGCAGCTTGCTGCGAAAGAGATGGAAGTAGCTGCTGAGAAGAAACATTATGAAAGCCTACTGACGCAGATACATGAAAGCATCCATACAAACATTAATGACAACCCCTTGAATGCCATGAATTCAAACAAATTGACGAGTATCAAACTCGGTAAGAGAAAATAAAAATAAATTATGTAAAATCGTAGAGTCGATGAAAGTTATAGGAAAAAAAGATTCCTAGCGGTTCTATTAGTAGGCTATATGCCGGGTGAAAATGGCTTCCACAAGCTTTTGCGACTCTTTATGTTTACTACAGGTATGTGCCACGTACTGAAAACATAATAGAATTTGACTGAGTTTTCTTTTCTATAAACTCATAATTCAAAACTTTCTTGAGAGTTTCTTTAAGATTCAAACAATTACGTAAGCTATCAAAGTCTGTCGGACTCCCTACGATTCTTGATAAATTTTCGGTAAATGAAAATTATGCTCCAAAACAGATAGCATTTTTCTTTCCAAAAACCGATAGTAGTTTTTTGAAAACACACCTTCGCAACAGCGACTAAACAATCGGGAAATTTATGTGTTCTGCCGAATCCACGGGAAACAGATTGATCAACAGCTCGTGGATGGCTGCACTGAGAGTGGCAAGACATCGACAGAACTCTTAGAATAAACAGTTCTATTGGACTATTGAATAACATAAAATAATAACCACCAGCGTATTTAAGGTACTACAGTTCAAAATTCTGGAACTTAGTTGGGATTAAAAGGACACTTCTGTTACCAATGACAAAAGTTATAAATATCAGCTTCAGCCACGCCAGCGTAGAAAAACTAGTTATATCAAGATCGTTAAGATCTGAAAAAAAACTAGGCCAAGCAAATTAATGTTGTAAGTTAGGACCAACACACTGCACTAAACCAAGGAAGGAACGATAGGTGTAAATGGTAATTCCGCCTGGTTCAGAATAGAGTTGACAATTTTCAATAGGCAGGCCGCGTTCCTATCTGAAAGCAGGGACATTCAAATTAAATGGAAGAGAAAAATAAAACTTTTTTACTAAAAAGTTTATTTTCCAAGAGGGCGAAATAATTACAAAGAGTATCTAATTTTATGTTGGATGAAATAATAATAACAATAACAATAATAATAATGTTAAATAATTACAACATTTCAAGCATCCACAACTCCGACATGTTACTTATTTCGCACCCTGTATCTCATCTTAATGTTAAACCGTAAATTTACCACACTCATATGTGCGCAAAGCACACACGGCTTGCATGAATGCAAGTCTGCACAACAGATAATTACTTTTACGCATTCTAACCAAAACTGCTACTTAATAATTACAGTTATTTTTATTAGCTCAATTAATAACAATCCAGGTCCAGGAGTGCCTCTATTTAAGTATGAATTACTTAAATTGTTATAATGTTGACTTTCTGTAAAATCTGGAATACAGTTTTTAGATTCCGATTTATTTAAACTGGGATAATCAGAACGGCGTTCTTATTACCGTACTTATTTCAAAAACCTCGCGCTGAAATTAAAGACATATCAGTCCTCCGAGGATGCCATCAATATAAGCACTCAATGCAAATGATACCACAGCCAATGGCCCCACAGCAGTTGTGGCTTTTGTTTAACAAACATGCGCATACAATAATTATAATGAAAATAACAACAACCACTATAAGCAAAATAGTGACTGGTGAAAGTCCGTCGGAATCTTCTGAATTAGTTTCTTCGTCGCCACTTCTGTCCCCTTTGGCATTCATGATTTGTTTTTCGTATTTAAAGTTGCATTTTATTATATCTAAATGTGCTGACCAATTTATCCTATAATTCCTTTCAGAGTTTAAGCAAGTCATATTTTCAAGTTTTATTTCATGTGTAAGGCACCAGAAGTATATGTCCCCTAACTGACAGTCGCACAAAACAGGATTATTTTCAAGCCTTAATTCTATCAAAGTTCTTAGAGGAACAAACATTTTCATCTCAATGGACTGTAAGTTGTTATAACCAATGTTTAGAATTTTGAGGTTGTTTAGTGAATTGAAAAAATCGAAGCTTATGTACTCTATCTTATTATGCTGCAAATACAGTTCCTGTAGACTACTTACGCCATATTTTATAGTGGTTTCATCTATTCTTGAAATATTACAGTAAGATATGTCAAGAATTTTCAGAGAATTTCCACTGAACATCAAACCGTTTTGTAGCTCCAGAAGTCTGTTGTTAGCAAGTGACAGACTCGTCAGGTTTGGGGTACACAAAAATGTTTCGGGGTAGATATATTTGATATTGTTCCAAGAAATGTCAATTTCTTTCACAAATAACTTTTCCATAAAAGCAGACCAGTCAATACGTTCAATAATATTATTGCTGATGTCGACAGTTTGGAGGAGATTGCTTCGGACACTGTACCTTGTTATACTGAATATAGAATTATGGGACATGTTCATCAGCTTCCAGTCGCCAACAGGAAACGTCCTCATGGAAGTATATGAACAGTCTATTTCTTCTTCCAAAGAACAAACGCACCATTCTGGACACTTTGCTGTCACTTGGAGGAGGTAAAATGTTAGAGTTAAGACAAGGTACGAAGCACTGATGGTCAGCATTTCTAATTATTTCTCATAGCACACTAAAATGGAAACACCTTGTAACAATGCGACTTAATGTTGTTGCTATCCACAGTGCCACAGTGCCACAGTGGGCATACCAATCTTGTTGTAGTACACATAAAACTAAAAACAACCCATTTTCTTGAAGAATCTCATCTAGCATTCACACCTAGACGGAAATATTAGACGCCACTTTCGAATATAGAATTTAGGTCATTAATTCAGTTAACTGAACTTGAAAAACTGAAGTTATTACTAACAAACACAACGTCCGAGCACTAAAAAGTTATTCTGCAGCAACGATTTTATACATCTTTATGTTTCCCTTTCCAGCTGGTAAGAGCAGTAACGTCACTCGCGTGTAATCAATAGAACTGCAAACTCTATTCATTTACATAGTACGATGAATTTCTTGTCGCTGTAGTTAGCAACAAAGAATAACGTGGCAAAGCTAGACACCTTGTCACGTTTTATTCCAGTTTTTAATGATATTTCCTTAACATTTCGATACAATTTTGCACTCGTATACAATTTCACAATTATGTCGATTGAAATAGGCGCCATTTGCCGCACATATCATCAGTATGGAGCGGGATGAAGGATCAGTCTTTGTTTCTCTCGGACACAGTAGAAGTAAACATTGCATCTACAGATACACGCGCTGCACTGTCATCTTAAACTCTCTGGACAGAATCTTTTCCTCTTCGAACTCAGCCACAGTATGTCGCTCTTATTGAAATGTTCTATCTTATCTCCTCAGTTATCGCAAGTACCCCCCCCCCCTTTGTCAGTGTCTGACAACAATCAGGACGTTTGTGTCTACAGTTCTGGCAACGTGGGATCAAAATGCATGCATTATAAATGATCAGAAATGATTTTGGGTAAGATTGAATGACTACTAGGCTTTGTCCATCGACTTTCACTGCCAGCAAATAACACAAATGTGTGAAACTGATCAGTTACTCTCCTCAAATGAAAGCGTGAGTAGTCCGTAATCCAAACTTTTCACCAGAGAATGGAAGTGCATCTACTTTTCTAGAAGCTGCGTTCTATTTAACATTTGTTGATGGAAATGTTAAAAAAAAATAAGCGTGACAATAATACGCTTCCGTCAAAACCATTGATAATTTGCGTATTTAATTTCCTATAAAACTTTTCAAGACCCAAATTAAGAATGTATGGAGTTACGCCTCAACTCCCCTGTTCATGCAGTGGACAAGAACAAATTTATCTTCACCATTACAATGTTTTCTGCCTTCGCTCAAGTACTGGGTAAACTCATATTACCTTCTTGTCAACATTCCCCCACGCAACGCCATACAAAACTTTTTTTAACAGCAGAGAAATGTTCGGAACGCAAGACATCCCCATCATGCCTTAGGTTTATCAACTACCGGAAGGAAAGAGTACAGTTACATGCTACGTCACAGAAGCAAATTCAGAAACTATTTCCAACGAAATTTGTGGTTCTAATAATAGTCATTATGAGAATTGTTGTGTACCAGTCTGTACGAAATCACAGCCACAAAACAGCATTCCTTATTTTATTTAACTTCTGAACGTTTGCTTCGTCTGTCACAAATCAGCTGACCACCCTGGCAGTACATAAACTTTGCAATCTGTGCGCTTCTTATTATTAGAAGCTTTACCGACGTCACTAAATTAGACAGACAGTGTATCAGACTCGGTATTCTGGAATGCTGTCTTCCGTTGCCTATTTGTGTGCCTCCGTAATCCCTGTATTTTATGTAAAGGTTAGTTTCCATTGAGAAGGTTTTGACAGAAGCCGTTAAATTAAAAGGCAGGAAAACCTTCAGGCGAGGAAAGGAATAGGGAGACGGCTTTGGTGTTTAGGCGACTCTATCTAAAGTTGCCAGCACCTTAGTTCTTAGGGCTTGGTCTAGACAATTGTAAGAATAGAAGCAGTTCCAGCGGGTGTTAGCTTTTGTTGTTGTTGTTGTTGTTGCTTAATTTTTCAGACATTAATTAAACGTTTCTAAGAAAGAAAGAAAAATGGACATCATGGTTAAGACAAGAATTTTGTGACACAACAACCACTAACACGAAAGGAATGATGCTGTATCATTCATATCGTGTCAGCGACTGGACCCCTCCTAAGATGCATTGTGAAGTACTCTAAGCTGCTTGTACTGCTGATTATGATGAGCAGTTACTTGTTCGAAACATGTTGAGGATAAATTAAGTGAAATGAATTATAAAGGAAAGTGTGCATCCTGCTGCTGTTTGTCACGTGCTCCACATAACAGTAAACTACCGAAAGCCTATATTTATGTTTGGGTCTAATTTATTACAAACACTAATCACGTTAACGGAAGTAAATTCCATGACAAGAGACTAGAAATGAAAGAATATTATGCTTACAAAGCTTTCATCTCCCTGTCACTGATTCTTCCATCTCCCAGTCACCATTTCTTCCATCTCCCAGTCACTGTTTCTTACATCTCCCAGTCAAAATTTCTTCCATCTCCCAGTCAATTTTCTTTCATCT
>Ga0123352_10008838_pt1 | contig 15706 bp, 9 predicted proteins | sample TergutLab28metaG_FD_89700 | JGI IMG/M metagenome (GOLD analysis project Ga0123352, IMG submission 89700) | Labiotermes labralis P1 segment gut microbial communities from Petit-Saut dam, French Guiana - Lab288 P1 | ecosystem: Host-associated > Arthropoda: Insects > Digestive system > Gut ... | reverse complement strand
ATTCTCGAATCTAATCCGCACCCGAATCTAATCCGCACTAGTTTTTGCCGATTTCTTAAACGAAAAAAAAGTTAGTTCGCGGTTCTAATCCGCACCTTTCCTTCAACCGTCCCTTGCCTACAAGGCAGACTGATTCGGCTATGAGTGATGAAGGCAAGTCTGATGAATAATAAATTATATATATACATTATATAATATTATAAATAATAAATAAAATAATAAATTATTTTTATTGTATTTTTCTTACGGCACGTACAGCAGCTCTATCATTTTTCCAAAATCCAGCTCACGACCGCGATTCTAATCCGCATCTGATATTTTAGCCCTCTGAAATTGTAAAAAGGGTGCGGATTAGATTCGAGAATATATGGTATATCCAATGAATTATAAAAACAGTAATAATAATAGTTATTATTATTAGTTTATTCTTGACAATGGTGTGATTTCAATTGCAAATTTGGTGCCTGTTATAGTTTCATACATAAACTGAAAGATTCTTAGCGCTTCCATGTAATATATTAATTATTGCCTTATAAAACATTTCGCAGTACGTTTTAAATGTGCATTTTTGTGGTCTGTTTGTATACCAGATTTTAAAGGACCGCCTACAGTGCTTTTTAAGTATCGTCATCAAACCGCGAAATTAATGTAAATTTGATGCACCCAAATTTTGCAGGGTTACATTTTACGAAATAATTATCTCAACAAAAGCCTTATATTTCGCTAAGACTTCCATCAAGTGGCTGTGGTAACCTCCCACTTGACAAATGTTTACGTCTGCCATGCTCTGTCACCGATTGTAGGTAATTATAAAGTACCATAATGAGTTAACCTTCTTTATTATAATATTTTATGAAATTTCATCAAAATTCTTCCATTTTTTCTTGAATTGAAACATACGGACAGGCAGACAGACAAGCACAACCAGACCTATGTAGGTTTAGGTTGTGCAATAAACACATACACGAGTTGTAGGGGACGCGAGTGTTTGTGACGTGACGCTGTGATTATTGGTCAGTAGTGCCCTACTTTTCGTTGGGACGTACCGCTTTCACTTTCAGAGATCTCAAGTAAGTTTCAGTTATGAACCCTCTGGAAAGATATGGTTCATCGTCTAAAGCTGAATGATGAGTATACGTACCACCTGCTACAACTTCAGGAATTGCATTTTATCCTTTCAGTATATGCGTGGGCTCCGTACTTTTCCACATCGAAGATAGATTATTTTCCGAAATTAAATGGTTGGTCCGTATATTGAAAACAACGTTATCTGTGAGGCAGCACCGGATTTTTGTGCCAATCCACCGGGGTTCCGTACTTACCTTAATCTTCAAAGCTACTCATAACGCCCCAGACTGCAAGGTTCGTGTGTCCCTTCCTCTTGTTTACCTGTACTGCATAGTTACCTCGTTCCACCTCGGCGTTAATATTGATAGTGCGCAGCCTCAGTTCCTCATTCTCATACAGCATGCCGCGTGACGACTTGCGGTCCAACCGCCTATTCGGCTTGATGTTGACATCGCGACGACGTGCACGCAGCATGGTGGAGGTCCCAGGTGTCATCATCTGCTTCACTGCTTTACCCTTGTCTCTTTGCACGCCATTTACTTCTCGCGAGTTTCGTCATCATCTCGAAATGGTGTCCTGAGGAGTACAGAACAGGAAACAGCGTTATTTTGGGGCAGTATTTGAGATGGACGATTTATCGCGGTACAATGCTGAAGTTACATTATTCTTCATTCGTCTTAAATTGATACCTGTTAACATACCAGTAAAGTGTCTGATGTTGCTGCAATGCTGTGCGAAATACGCCTTTCAAATTTCGGCCGGATAACTGCTTATTACAACTACATTTTCGTTTTATTATTTCCCCAGGCGAAATTATGGGTGAGCTTTCCAATATTCCAGCTTATCCAATTAATTACATATTATTCATGATGATTTTTAATTTAATTCTCCCATATATAATATTTGCATTTGAGACAAATTCGTTAAATAACTAAGAGTCATTTGCAAATTTAAGGTAATCTATATTCCGTGCATCAGACTGTATATAATGCAACATTATTATTAGGGAGGTTGTATAAAACCTTCCCGATGATGGCCTTGTAGAGGTCGAAACAAACAGTAGGAATATCATAAATGATAAATGATTATTTATTATTGATGGAGCAGTTTGTTGGATTAAATATTACATAAACCAAGGGTCAATGGCCCACTCAGGCAACCAGTTTCATGGAGCGGGTCTTTCTTTAGGAACTAGTGGACCCCTTCCCCAGGGGCCCAATCCATTTCCGTGTTGTGGAGTACAGAAGTTGTATAACATAATGTTTTAGGTTCTCACATCGATGGCTGTGAAGATTGCTATCTTTTAGGATGTGACACCGTGTTATCTGGTAGGAGTGTGTCACCATTTCAAAGGAGCTAACTGCCTCCATCAACAAACGCATGGACTTTTCTATCTGTATTTCAAAACTTTTCATTCTTTTGTACAAATTTATGATGGATGAATTGTGAACTTGCAGAAAAACTTTAATTTCGCTCAATAATCTAAACACTTATGCAAGCAATTAATACGACTCGCTTGTTCGTGTGGGCTAAACAAATCATTCAGTTATTATATATTGTAAAAGTCCATATTTCTTACAGTCTTTTGAATTGGAAATCAAACTGTTTTGTAAATCGCAGTGAACTTTCTTAGATATGCGAGATTTTGTAATGCATTCTTCTCCAAGCCTACTTCCTGATATTTTGTGTTTCAGTTAATGACACAGTGCAAACAGCTGAAATTGCAGATAGTGGTAGTATTATTATGAATGCAAATTGGAAAGAATGCGGAAGGAAGACATAATGCTAATATCAGGAAACTTGCTCGAATTGACAAAGCGAAGGACGAGGGAGACAGGATAAGCAGTCTGTCGACTGAGGTCCGAACTAGGTATCTCCCACGTACGAAGCACGGTTCGAAATTTTTATAACCCTTCTAATTTCTGAACATCGTTTCTCAAATTGCTTGTCCACATGATATCAGATAATGTACTACCTCACACATGAAAGGTACTACTAAGGTTAGTAAGTGGACCGGGATAGCTCAGTCGGTCTAGCGACTCGGTACGGGCTCGAAGGTCCGGGGATCGAAACTCGGTGGTGAAGAGATTATCCGCACCCGTCCAGACCGACCCTGAGGTCCATCCAACCTCCTATACAATGGGTACCAGGTCTTTCACGGGGGTAAAGAGGAAGGGGCGTGGCTTTGACTACCCACCCTATTTAGGCTAAGGTTAAAGAACGAGTAGAGCTGTACATCTATTCCCCATCTGGGACTTCGAGGCCTGTTTTAGGGTGGAACGTACCTTTACCTTTACTAAGGTTAGTAATTCATCAATGACTTTGAATTATGGTCAGATAGTATGTGTTTCGTGGCGTACTTTCTGAGGCTATAAGTACTTCCTGTCATTACCTCGATGTGAATATTACGATAGCAAATTTAAGAAGAAATGTGTCTGTTCTTTCATGCATCATGTTTTAATTCATGATGTGTAATATTTTATAAATGAATTTAATATTAATTATCCTCTGAAGTAGCGGCGATATAGTTAAACAAGTCATGAATAAATATAATACAGAGTGATCAAAAGGTCTCTGTGCACCTGATGATTGCAATACACAAAACAGGTGCAAAGCGACTTTTTGATCACCCTGTGGAACAGTATTGTCTATATTAAACTTCTTCAGAGGATGTTTCATCAGTGGCGTCGAAAGATGGGCCACAACGGTAAAAGTTGGTGAAGGTTGTCTTGTTTTTGTATGCATATGTATGGGTGTGTTCATACACACACAAACACACACACACACACACACAAACACACACACCCCACACACACACACACACACACATACACACACACACACACAAACACACACATACACCCCACACACACATACACAAACACATACACACATACACACACAAACAAACACACACACATACACACACAAACAAACACACACATACACACACACACACACAAACACACACATACACCCCACACACACATACACATACATACATACACACATACACACACACACATACACACACACACATACACACATCTGCAGCTTTCGTGTAGAAAATAAAAGGGAGTTTAATGATTTGTTTACTCTTCTTGAAATTATAAATATCAAATCTTCGAGTTTTTATACTTCAAGCTTCAGACATTATGGAGATTACCGTACAGCGTACAGTGACCTCCAGTTGTGTAGTCCTGTATTTGACGTACCTCTGGACCTCATTGTGTGCTATGCGATTATGTGAGCAAAGTTGGCGTGTAATTGGCCATGGTTCCGAAAGTTGTAACATGGATGCCAGTTTATACAGTGTACTTATGTAGAGATGGGACTAAAATTTTATATCATTTCAGAGATTCGTTTCCATAGTCCAGTTGTGATTTTTAGTGTCTTCGAAAATTTGCGAAAAACGACTATTAGCTTCGTCATATCCGTCCGTCCGTCATTCCGCATGGTACAACTCGGCTCCCACTGGACAGATTTTCATTAAATTTCATATTCGAGTATTTTCCCGAAAATCTGTCGAGAAAATGCGAGTTTATTTTAAATCTGACAGGAATAAGAGGTACTAATATGCGGTTTTGATCATATCTCTCAGTTCTTCTTATGAAGAAAATGTTTCAGACGAAATATTTATAGAAAATCAAAACACACATTTCATGTTCACTAAACTTCTTTTCCGAAAATCATGTCGTTTAAGAGATAACGAGGGAAAATATTTTAGAGCCGGAGAGGACACAGATGACAAATCGGCGCATGCGCTTAGCATGCTGGATAGCTAAGGTTGTAAACACACACACACACACTCAAAATAAGTAATACTTATTGCTTGTCTATTTCAACAATTGCTGCACGAACGCGCCTAAATGGCACGGTGTACGTAAATTTCCTCTCTTGTTGTTTATAGACCGAATTCACCCTTGAACACCGGCTTCGGTGCTCTGTATGGACCTGTAATTCTACACATGCCGCTGGGCTCAGTGCACTGTATGGTGTTAAATTCATTTAATGTACCATAAATTCGAAAGCCAATCCCTTCTGGGCAGTAGGTAGAATTTAAATCCCTGCATCAATAAAGTGTCAACAGCTCTTAGTGTCTCTGTATTCAGAGAACATACGCAAGTTTCAGATTAAAAAGTTCTGTGTGTAATGCTTCTACACATTTTGTAATTAACATGTTCTAAACAGTAGCGTAATTAAAATTCCACGAAGAGTAACTACATGTCTAAGAGTAATTTATTGATCTTTTTAAATATCTCATGGTTCGCTTATTCTGTCTGTATTAAGCAACACGCCGCTCTTTGTGGCTAATAAGGTCGTAATTTATTTCTTCTCCGTCCAACTCCCAGAAAGTTTTAAGCCTCTGTGAAATATTTCAGGGCCGGAAAATCCCAGACTAAGTAATAAATTGAAGATTCAGTTTTTCTTGGATCTTACGTCGTGAGCAATGTACACTGCTACTCTTGCTTGCCCATATTAACGACCGTATATACCGGAATAAAAGACGATCCTGCATATAGGAGACCAGTCTCCCTTAATGTTAAAATCTTCAATTTTCAGAAAAAATACCCCCACAGAACATGTTAAAATTTGTGCACGATTATAAGGCTATTCCCTACACCTCCCCCCCCCCTTTCAGATGATGTATTAAAAAGTTTTACATTGGTTCGGTGCGGAATTTTCCAGTCAACTTGGCGTAGGATTTCAGAAGGCTTCTAATTTCCAAGCGTTTCTCACTTCACTCGACATTGCACATTCCAATCTGAAATTTCTAACTTAGATTACAAAATATATTCTTGAAATGCGGTGCGAGATATTTTAAATCGCAGGAATTTAACGATCATACATTAAATGAAGGGCTTACTCAATTTATCATTATGATTATTGTTCATGACGGACAAAGGGGAATGAACGAGGATGAACTCATGGGTTATTCTGATGTCACCATAGGATTTGAAGGTACTTTTCTATTGTGACTATTTTATTTGGTGTTTATCTTGTACTGCGGTTGTTTTAACTTGTTTTGTAGTATGTGGGTGTGTGTGTATGTGTGGGTTTTGTAATGTGTGGATGTGTGGTTGTTTTGACAGTTGTGTGGGTGTTTTGGTAATATGTGTACTTGTATTTACTGTGTTTTTGTATTGTTTCATTTATGTATATTTATTCCTATTTGTTACTATTGTAAGGAATACTGCCAACGAGTGAAAACTCAACTGCAGTAAATAATAATAATAATAATAATAGTGACACCAGTTCCAGTCGGGTGCCCACTGAATGTGACAGTGAATATTTGTCAAAAAACATAAACTACTTGCAATTAGTCCCACTTTTTCTTCTTCAGAAGGGCGTTATGTTGCTTCAAGAATGTAGCGAGCACCATTTTGTTCCCTCGGTGACCTGCAAAGACGAACTTTAAAAGTAATGCACATGCTGAACCGGTTGCTTGAAATTTAGTTGACTTTCGGATGCTTTTATTTCCTCGCCGCATACGTACTTTTAGGCCTACTGCTTGCAGGAGTTTTGATCCACTTACACTGGAGGGAAGTGTTGTAGCCTACATTTCTGGGCACAGTACAGTGTCTAGTAATTTATGGCATACGAGCAGCGCAATAAAATAAAAGTTGCGTTTTTTTTTAAAAAGGGAAGTCCTAGACCAAGTAAACTACGTATAACACACGTCATATTATATTTTATAGCCTTGTTTACCAGGAATATTATAGTTACAGAATGTGATGCCGAATCCTAACACTGATAAAGAAATGGCACATTTACTACTAGGTTTTGGGGTCATTTGGCTGCCCACACATTTTCTCACAAAGAATTAGGACTTGTGCCAAAGAGTGTGCTGTCCTGTCATGTTAATAAAATCGTTAAAAAGTTTCCCACACGTAAGTAGCAAATACTTTTTTAAATCAGTACCTCCTCCTGCTGCATATCGCTGTGATAGCCAAATGCGCATTAAGTGATGTCAAAATAATGTTGGTTATGTGATCCGTGTGCAAAATACAGTCCGTGTGCGCTTCTGAGATGAAATCGATACAACCGCGACAGAATTCAACACCGTCGTTATTAAGTATGTGAACTTTATATGTCACTAATGGCTCAGCAGTTTGTCGTAACCCACCGATACATAGTTTTAGAGGAGACAGGAAAAACATGACAGATCATCAGTACACCAACATTTAACCTTTAGGCACCATGCATCCTATATATAGGAGAGACATACCGCAACTCCCCAGAGTACTCTTTTTTATATATTTAGTCAACAAATATATTTAATTATTTTTTTAGACTTTCTCTCACTATCTTCTTTTATTCCTCCACAAAATGTCGTGTATTTCCTAATGTTACCCTTCTTGGTTCATAAAATATTCACATTTTACATAAATGGTGTGCTAAACTGTAAATGTCCAGGTCCAGGGCCAAAGGGTTAAGCATGTTGTATTTTTACGGAAATATAAGAGGAAACAATTTTTTTATGGGCTAAACATTATGACAGAAGGCGTGCTTGTAGCTCAGCTGTCTAGTGATGAGGAATGTATGAGTTACCATAAATTGCTGTTCCATGAGCGATATGTGACAGTACAAGATTTTGAGAAGAGCGATATAAACGCCTGTATATCTCCCACCAGTTTAAGCATTGGCTTTATCTTTCTTTTCAAAATACAATAGAGCTGGACTCGCATGGAAAATGCTTAATTACGGGAACAGTACTGACATGAAGGAAACGTAAATTACATTCCTTCTGTTCACTAAATAATGTTGTCTTTAATCAAGTATTTGTTCTGTACTGGTGTCCGTGTGTCAGTAATGTTTTTACTTCCATGCAGATGGCAGTACACTTTTGTACCACTTGGCATACACACAAATTTCTGAGCGCAGGATTGGCTGTATTTTTGCTAGTGACGAAAGAACGGAATTTTACACACTATTAACGGTGATGATGAATGACAGACAATGCGCACTAAAGGTCTGCAACAGTGCAACAGCTGGTAGCAGCTACTTTTCGTTTATGCTCTTGAAGTTACATGAAGACGGATGCCATGAAATTGATACTAAACACTTTTATGTAAATTTATTCCAGATTTCCTAATGCTCAACTACTTGTAAATTTCTAAGTGAAATTTGCACGACTATTTATCTCAGTATTTAACCAACTTGATGCACAAAATTTGTGTCACAGTAAGTTTTATTTCATGCCTCTATATGTTTCGAGCACATCTGCTCATCATCAGGAGGTCAAAATTGCATTACACAGCCTCTGGTATCATCACACCTATAGGTGGCCGTCTCGTGCAAGTTTGAGCACCCATTAATTGTAGGAACAACATAAGCCATCGGTGGGGATTTGATAAACCCAGATGGAAAACGTGATGTTCATCACAAAACCATTGGTTTTGTCGGGAGGTAGGGGCTACGTTAGGGTTTTTATCTGATAGTAATTACATATTTCTCGTGCACGAGACGGCCACCTATAGGTGTGATGATACCAGAGGCTGTGTAATGCAATTTTGACCTCCTGATGATGAGCACATGTGCTCGAAACATGTAGTGGCATGAAATAGAACTTACTGTAAAACAAATTTTGTGCATCAAGTTGGTTAAATACTGAGATAAATATACTGAGATGCACGGTCAGCAAAACATCAAAATTTACAAGACTAGTTTTTTTTTGCAGGCTTTTTTTCCTACCAGACTACATGGAGTTCCATCCCAGAATACAGCTTTATCTATACTCTAGCCTTAAGATCTTCAGTTCTTACATTGTTCTTCTTCCTCTGAATGGAATAAGTTGTTCGTTGTTACGTCCTTCATTGTTCATCTTACACACAGACAAGAGTTCTTCACATTGATTCTTGAATAAAACACGTCGTTAAGTGGGTATGTATATAAATAGAATTCTTTATTTTCCTTTTACGTGACAGTAGGTCGTCACTAATGTCTTTTGTTCAAAATATTTTGAATGTTTCTTCAACTTGCGGAAATGGGACGGAGGAGGTCACAATAAACAAACCTAGACTGGTTTTAGTTGCGATGTTTATTGACGCCACACAACAAAGGAACTGTTGTCATAGTGACAAAGAATACCACTTATGCATAAGATTGTTGTGTATGTTGAGATAAGCTAAACTACTTCTAAAATAATCAAACTTGCAAGTTTGAGCACCCATTAATTGTAGGAACAACATAAGCCATCGGTGGGGATTTGATAAACCCAGATGGAAAACATGATGTTCATCACAAAACCATTGGTTTTGTCGGGAGGTAGGGGCTACATTAGGGTTTTTATCTGATAGTAATTACATATTTAGATTGGTAAACATAAAGGCAAAACATATAAAAATTAATAATAAATATTTTTGAACATAACGCTTCCGTCAAAATGTTAGCAACTAACTGCACGTAGCAGATCCCTTTCTTGGGATCCAGTGATTGTTCAGCTAACCAAGAAGTTCCCCCGAATTCTATAAAACATAAGCAGGAGGCTGGAAAAGTTAGCAAAATTGGGATATTTATGATTTAAAGTACTCAGTAATATGTGAGAGCATGGACTGGAGCGAGCTGGCTCAGGATAGGGACAGGTGGCGGGCACTTGTGAAGGCGGTAATGAACCTTTGGGTTCTATAAAATGCAGAGAATTTCTTGACTAGCTGAAAACCGGTTAGCTTCTCAAGAAGGACTCTGCTCCGTGGAGTAAGTTAGTAAGTAAGTAAGTAATACTCCAAAATATTATATATGGATGATGCTGCAGTCAAGAGGGATGAGATGGGCGGGACATGTAACACAACGGAGAAGAAAAAATGCCTACATAGCTTTTGGTAGGAAAATCGGCAGAAAGAGATCGCTTGGAAGACCCACGCTTAGTGGGAGGATAATATTTTAAAAAGTTAGAAATAGTGGGAAGGGAGATCGTGGACTGGATAGATCTGGCTCAAGATTGGGACAAGTGGCATGCTGTTGTGGACACGGCAATGAACGTTGCAATTCTAGAAAATGCGGGGAATGTCTTGAATAGCTGAGGAACTGTTAGCTTCACACGACGGACTCTGATGCACGGAGTCGGCTGATTAGAAGTTACATTACCGGCTATAAACGGCCGCCACTGATATCTGTTTTCACCCAGACAAGTTCAGTCTACAACCTACTTCTGTAAGGTGCAACGTAATGGTACCCTCCCTTGTGCACCTACATCTTCAGCTATTTCTATCACAGCTGTGTGATTCACTCCCTGGTCGGCCTAATCTTTTTTGGACAGTACCGAATATTAAGGCAATTAGTCTGCTTTTCCACGAGAGGCGCTAACGTTTGCTTCTGACGGACCCACTTCCCGCTAAGAGCACTGCTTCTTAAGATGCTCGTGGAAACGGCAAGATTATTTCCAGTGCTTCTCAACAAGAAGCGCCGCACTTCCATATGTGACCTTGACAGCAGCGCTCGGGCTTGCAAATCCGTCCATTTGAACTTAACGCATCTCCAGGCAACGCTGATAAATCCGCGGGTGCAAAAGCATCCTAACTGTTGTATGTTTCATTTTAGAGGTATGAAGCCTTCTGCACGCATGTTTGTAATTTTCCTTAACCTTCAGACGCCTAATGTCAACTATAGTGGTCGTACCGCACCGCTAACCTCTAAAGTTTCATTTTATATATTTATTCAACAAATATAGGTACTGAATATTTTAAACATGGTATATACTCTCTCTTTCTTTCTCTTCAAAATGCAGTTTGTTTCATAATTCTAACTATTTGGTTCCTGTATTATTCACATTTTATATACAGGGTGTGCTAAAATAAAAATAAAAATTCCGGCGCCAAAGGTTAATTTAGGAACATGTAGTCCAATCCCAGTAGCCGCTGTTGTGAATGTTGTATGTTGTCATGTAGGGGTCTCTGCGACTGGACGATCCCCCGTCCACAGGAGTCCTACCTATTATGTGTGTGTCACTGAATGTTATCATGTGCAACAATAACGTCTGCACCTACAATGAAAGTAGGTAGAAAGAAATCAGACTAAGAAAGAGAGAAAGAAAGATGTAATACGTAAATCGCATGCGACATACAACCATTAACCGCAGAAAAGCGTAACGTAATAACACAAAAAGTAATCTGATTACTACGGCTCACCACAAAAAAGATCCCGACTGTGTAACGTCATATATGTAATTATAAGCAAATGTAAAGTAATAAATATTAAATATCACCATATTTGTATTTTTGCTGTCATTATCTAGCATAAAAGTGCAGCTATGTGCCGTCGTTTTGTGTTCAGATCGTCGTCTCTGTTTCTCTTCATATCTCGTAAATGTTCACAAGAGTGTACGTTGACCTACTTGTAAAATGTCTGTTATTTTAGTCCAATTGTAATCAAACCTGAACCTGGTCGACAGATTGTGGTGGAAATTCCCAGGCTACATTTGCACAAAAATCCCCCCAGTCAAGTTGCGACATAAGAACAGATGGTCGGACCAACACGACGCAGTTAATAGTCGCTCTTCGCAATTTTTTTTTTTGCGAAGGTTCCCAAAACATACATAAATTTACAGTAGCGAAAACTGTTATTTTTATCATTATTATTAACACGGTTCACGGTAACCTACATTCTGTGTTCAAAACAGCCTAAAAGGGCAGATTAAGGTAAAGTTGCTTTAGTCGGACAGTGGACTGTTACACCATGTCAAGTCACGCTGTAACGAACAGCTCAGTAGGCCTGTCGTTGCGCGCGTGTTGTAAACTGTAGAAATATTGTGAGGCGCACGGTAACCGACGAGTGTTTTAAGAAAACACTTTCTGCCTACACACCAATTTGACGTATTTGAATATTAACATCAGAGTTTCGGTCATCTAAGTGCCATCAGTTTTTGTACAGAGATAGTATGTTATAAATCCAGACAGTTGTCAAGAATGTAGCCACAGCTGATGAACCTCTAGTGTCTGAAAATAAAAGATATGAGTAGTATTTGATGGGATAATCTGATTATTTAGTAAAAAAATAGTATGTTCTCAAGTTTCTTTGAAGTGTGCAATCCCCGTTGTGTGTGTTTATAAACTAATAAGAGAGTAAGGTAAAGGTAAAGTGATCCCGTTACAGGCCCGGTGTGGCCCAGAGGGTGGATAGAGGTATAACTCTACTCTTCCATGACCGCGAAACTAGAAGGGGGTTAATGGTCAGCAGCACGCACTGGCCGCACTTTACCCCCGGGAAAGACCCGGTATCCATTTTACAGGAGGCTGGGTGGGCCCCAGGGCCGGTCCGGACGGGCGGAAAATCTCGTCCCCACCGGGATTCGATCCCAGACCGTCCAGCCCGTAGTCAGTCGCTATACCGACTGAGCTACCTGGCCCACATTAATAAGAGTGTAAGTAGTCAAAAACACAACATGCAGTTGTGTTTTTGACTACATACTCTCTTATTATGTTCTCAAGTGTTAGAAAATCATCGTCTCTATGAACTGGTAAAAGTTAGGTTCGTTAAGGCCTGTAGCTCATGGTCGTGAAGATGCTGTTGGTAATTCTATCTTTGTTTTGGTCTCCTCACATCAACGCACCCGCTCGGATGATAGTGGAAAGAAAATAGTGGTAGACGGTATTCTTCCCTTTTTGCCACATACACGTATTTCCTCTATTTCAGTTTGCATTCGATGACGTCATTAGCCATGTAGAGTACCTGTAATTGTTCACGGATGCTTGTGTTTCTTTTTTCTCACGCCTGGTTAAACCTAAAAGTGGTGTTAGAAATCGCATCTTTTCTGCTTCTAATCTCTGGGTACATATTTTGTTTAAAATTCAAACTCCGGAACCGTGGCTAAGTGCTGCCTTTGATGTGATGTTAAGGGGGAGAAAATATAAGATATTGTTCAGTTTATCTTGTTCTTAAATTCCATCACATTTATGTGTTTGTAACCTTACAGAATTGCTCTACTGTACGGCTAATGCGTTAAATACAGATTTTTACGCATTTTACCTTCACTAAAGTACATTGTACCTATCTATGTGGTCCACTTTTCCTGAGAGGCCATCCCAAACCCGAAACTTTCTAACAACGAACAGCAACCAGCTGCGTAACTGAAAGCGTTATTCATATATCTGTACCAATGCGGATCTTCTGTTATGATTGTAAACACGAAGTTCAATTGCTTACATGAGAAGTTAAACACGGTTTTTCATAGCAGTTTAAATACATCAGAAGGCCATTTTCTCTTTTGCACTTTGTACCTGCGAAATTAAAAGAATTACTGTGTTCTCGAATCTGAGTGACGCCATCCCGTTGTAAATGTGTAATAATTTCTGTAGCAAAGTACCGTCTATACACAACAATTTAATATCAGTTGTAGTTTTACAATTGGTTAATCAGGCTACATGTTTCGGCCGTTTTATCCGGCCATCATCAGGTATAAACCTGTTTTTACATCTAATGGTATTTTAACCGCTAACATAAGCTTTTAAATGCACTAAAAGGTCCAGTGTAAAAAATGGGATCCCATTGGTAGAGTTAACGAATGTACCTTAATTGACAATATTATTGTGTAGGCCTGATGATGGCCGGATAAAACGGCCGAAACATGTAGCCTGATTAACCAGTTGTAAAACTACAACTGATATTCAATTTTTATATATAGACGGTACTTTGCAATAAAATTTATTACTGTGTTCGTTTAGATTGTTTGGTGTTACGGTTTGGTGTTGTCCTCATTGTAAATATTTTAATTGTAAAACTTTGCACATATTTCTTATTTCCAACTAAGAACAGGATATTGTAAATCAGTACCTACGTCTCCAGTTTTTTTATATCAGCCAAGAGGGATCCCCGTGCCTCTAGACGAAAATGTCAAAAGCGTGTTTAAATAGACTAAGACTTACCATTAACCCGCCGCCTTTGCGTATTGTATTTAGCATAAATTTTAATATGTTACAAAATATCGATTAAGTAACCAAATGTTAACGTGCAAAAATTATCGTCTTCTGGATAAAGGCGCTCTGTACTTCGGTACGTAAATACCATTGTTTCAGAAGTACCATAACTTAAAAGAGCACAATGTTGACGTTGTCTTAAGGTAAAGCGATCCATAAACGAGCTTTGACATGCTCTGAGTGTTCCAGGAAGCTGAGGCTCCCAGATCTCCAGACAGTCGGCACATTAACGTTGTAAGGTTGTCAGTCCTGCTCACCTACCGCCTTTTACCCCAGGAAATAAACCTCGTTCTTATTTCTGTTAGAGGCTGAGTCGACCCCAGGGTCATAGTATGGCCGGAAGAATTGTGAAAAATTCCAGGGAATTGAACCCACGACCTTTCAGCTTGCAGCGCAGTGCCGCAACCAACTACGCCACTGCGTGACACGTGCTAAGTTTTGCCGCTTTGATAACCTCAGAAGTTTTGTGCATATTAATTGATGTTCTGATGTAAAATCATCGAGAGAACATGTCAATTGGCGAGTCTCATTTAGTGGTAGCATAATCCACTCACATCTTAATTACCAACTTAGAGTTTCCCTAAGCTTGTGTCTTCGTATGGCATTGTACAGTACCACATCCAGTGCACACAAAAGAAAAGTGAGATCATAGCTTGTTTCGCGCGAATTCGTACCCGCTATTCAACTGAATGATTCATTCTTATTATGAGGGTGAGTCAAATGAGAGCCTTAAATATTTTTTATTTTTTGTCATGGACGATATTGTGTGTTGATCCATGACTCATATCCAGACGTGCGGCTATTTCACTCACTGTTATGCGGCGATTTTCGTTCACCACGTCTTCAACTGCTGCAATGGCCTCTGGTCTCACTACTCGGTGTGCCTGACCAGGTCGAGGAGATTCTGTTACAGAACTAATGCCTTTCATGAACTTCCTAGTCCACTCATACACTTGCTGTAATTACAGACATGCATCAACATGCTGAACTTTCATTCCTCGATGATTTTCGGGTTTTCACCCCATCACTACTTAAAAAACGGATGACAGAACGCTGTTCTTCTTTGTTGCATGTTGCAAGCGGGGCCGCCATTTTTACATTATTACTGCGCCGTCGTGTCGCATTTCTGCGTCGTACTGCCACCTGTCGGCCACTCTTCAAACTATGAGTGTCATTGTTGTCAACCTACAAGACAATCGAGCTGTGTTTCGAATTTTTATCGCAATTTTAAGGTTTTCATTTGACTCTCCCTCGTAAATTACTGATATGTGAATTCTATACATAAATTTTTCTGAACACATAATTTCTCAAAATCAAATTCCAGTAGTATTAAATACAATTTTTTCCGATAAGTTCGTATTTCTGCTCTACCCTCTTAGAAGACATTCATACAAAACATTATATAGAAGGAGAGTGATACACAGTCTGTTTACCTTACTGTCCTTTGTTCTGTAAGAAAACATTTATTTGTATCTTTCTGATTTCCATAATCAGCAGCACCTCGCCCAACGCAGTTTTACCACTGCAGTCTTGACTGTATGCTTAACTTATAACTTATATATATATATATATTTATTTATTTTTATTTATTTATTTATTTATTTACTGCAATTGGGTTGTTACCCGGTGGCAGTGGTTATTTTACATGTAAACAAAACATGAAATCGGTTACTACTAGATTTAAGTCGGGAGGGCTACATGAGAAGCATGTAGTGGCAACTTGGAAT
>Ga0123352_10008837_pt1 | contig 15708 bp, 3 predicted proteins | sample TergutLab28metaG_FD_89700 | JGI IMG/M metagenome (GOLD analysis project Ga0123352, IMG submission 89700) | Labiotermes labralis P1 segment gut microbial communities from Petit-Saut dam, French Guiana - Lab288 P1 | ecosystem: Host-associated > Arthropoda: Insects > Digestive system > Gut ... | reverse complement strand
TGGGTTTGCGAATTGGCAAAACGTTCTTTATTAAAAATAAGTTCCGAAGGGTTAAAAATTGTGTTAAACACCATCCAAAAACGCCAAGGCCTTTCCTTATTTCATGAAACCTTTTTTTTTTTTTTGAGAATGTGATATTCTATCTGTGAACAAATTCCCCGCATTTTGTGCAATCCGAAAGTTCGTTTGTATTCACAAAAGACCATCACTCATCTCTTTCTTTAGCCACTGAAAAAAAACGCATATCCTGTCGTCCATTTCATCTAATATCCATTTTAATCTATTTTTTCCATCTACTCCTTCTCTCCCATGAGGTCCGCCCTTCAGGTCTACCAACTAATATTTTGCGTGCATTTCTATGTACCGTGCCTACTTCATGTTCCGACAATATTATCATACGCTGCATGAAATCCCAGAAAAGCGCACATCTCAGTGCCATTCACCTTTATTTGGTCATTTTAATATTAGGAGCCCTTTGTTCGTTTGCTCATATGATTCTTACAGTGACGTCGGATTCTCTGTGCTCCCATTTCTTCCTGTTCGTTAGGTCCAAATATTCTCTGGGCACGCATTCACAGACATCGTCGTGTGGTCTTTAGGGCGAGAGGTTAAGATTTATACACCGGCCTATGGCCTGTAAAGGAACACGCGAAACTGTAGCTTTGCATATTTCAATCATATTAGCCTACTATCACGTTATTGTAGTCATTGTGTGTAAATAACTCTATGCGGATAGACGTAATGTTGGAAGGCATAGAAGCCTATTGAATTGTGAACGTTTTCCTGTGCATAATTTTTTAATTTGATGCAAATGTCAAACATATATATGCACCATCCAGTGATAAGAAAATAAATAATTGGAAAGAATTGGAAGTAATCGTGACCCATTTTAATGTATTGCCTTGGTGTTTGCTCCAAAAGAATGAGGACAGCCACACGGAATTTCAGTCAACGAAGTAGTTCTGCGGGTAAATGTTTGATTTTCAAATCTTCCGAGTGCTAACACCAGACAGGAATCTTCTATTTTCATTTCTGGTAATCTTCACCAGATATTATTAGGGTTTTCAAAGTTTAGAACGATGAGTTAAACAGAACATGTAATATCAAAGGACGAGCGATAGAAGGATGCAAAATTCTCACCAAGGTACTTCGGATGAAAATGGTGTAACCTATTCGCAGACATGGGGGTAATATTAAATTCTACGTCGAGGGAATAGCCAGTGATGGGCGTGGACTGGTTTTGTCTGTCTCAGGATAGGAATCCGTGGCCGGATCCTGTGAGCACACTAATGTGCTTTCGACTTTCATAATAGACCGGAAATTAATTGGCCACCTGTGGGACTCTCGGTTTAACAAGAACGCTGCACCATTGAGGAGGTCGTTGCAGCCGTCACCATCACCACCACCACCGTTATTTGATACCCCAGCTCATTCATTTTCGCTGAATACCTTGGTGATGTGTTTGTTCTCTCAAGATATGTAGCACCAGCCAGCTGCATTTACAATTTCAGTATTGTTTACATATTCGACTTTCTTCTTGTCTCTGAACGTCTTGTTGCATTTGAAACATTTCCGACTGATGTGTGAAAGGTTATAAATGCGTACAACAAGAACAAGATAAGCAATGTAGGTAAAACGTAACATTGGAGCGCGTTCGCGTAAACATTATTGCATTGGAAAGTCTTTCAGGCAGAGATATGTGCTATCTTGGCGTGTGTTTATGAAATTCAATTTCGGAGTAGACAGAGAAATACGTATCTGTTCTGATAGTCAGGCGGCTTTGAAAGCTCTCCAGGCCGTCAGAACAACGTCTCCATTGGTCCAACAGCGCCACAAGGCGTTGAATGATATCTCTACCCGGCATGCGGTGGGGTTGTACTGGGTCCCTGTACATGCTGGATTACGAGGAAATGATATCGCCGACGAGCTCACAAGGGACAGCTCTGCTCTAAGTTTGTTGGACCTGAGCCGGCCTTGGTTGGGAGTCTCTAGACTGGATATACAAAGAAGGATTACACGTAGGTTGGTTAACCAGCATTGGGTATGGTGGCGAGGTCTTGGTGACACCCAAAGACAGGCTCGAGAACTAATTTCGGGACCTTGTCTGGGTGCCAAGGCTAGGTTTCTGTCCTGTAACAGGACACAATCTAGGGCTGTTAGTGGCCTTCTCACTGGACGTAATACCCTGAGGAGACATCTTCACCTAATAGGGCTGTCAGATAGTCCCTTATGTAGGAGGTGTGGAGTAGAGGATGAAACTTCGGCCCACATACTTTGCGAGTGTGAAGCTTTGACTTCACTCAGACGTGTAACTGGACTCCTTCTTCTTGGAGCCAGAGGACATCAAGAGTATAAGTCTGGGGTCAACTGGAACTTTAGCAAAGCAACAGGGCTCCCATAAATTGATATGGCGCACTAAGGGCCCGTCAACTAAGGCCTAGGTGCATAGGGACCGTAAGGTCTCGAATCCAATCGCAAATCAATCAATCAATCAACTGCGTTGGAAACTCAACAATGCGTCTTTGTTAATGTTGAGAAATATGTCACTCTCAATAACGTAAAGTATCGGGTGTTGCACAACAGTAATTTATGAAGAATGTATATCGCCGACAACGATAAAACGTACTGCGATATTTTTGTAAATTGCCCGATATTTTTGTCTAATTTTAACCGAATTTGTATTTTCTCGACAGATTCTCATAAAAGTACCCAATATGACATGTCGCTCATACACGCGGACGAAGCTAATAGACGCTTCTCGCTACCACGCGAACGCGCTTGTTAACATTAAAAGCTAGAGGCTCTAATTCGCCGGAACTCTCAAATGCAGGTAAATGATGTAGAGTAACTTATTTGTTCAGCACCTTTTTAGGAAACTTAGGAAGCTTTTGCTCGTGGTGTGACTGCCTCTAGATTGGATGGCGATAACTTCATAGTCCGAATGGCAAAAAAATTAAACTCAAGTTTCTCTCACCAAAATAAATATTAATTTTCAAGCAAAAGGCTTAGGAGAAATTTCTTTTGCCGTTGTTTTTGTTCTTTTTCTTGCTGTTCTTGTTGTTTTTGTTATGGTTTTTATTGTGATACTGCATATGTTTACTATATTGTATAAGAGACAGGCAACGAGAGAGATATAGCAGCGCGAAGGTGAAGGGGAGCCGTATTATGTAGGGTTGTATAATTTACGTTATTCAGGGTTATGAAATGAAAGACGTAATGATAGGCGGGGCATGTAGCACGTTTGCGGAAGGTGAGAATTGCGTGTTTATTTTTTTTGTATAATGTGTTACGTACCGTCTATACACAACATACATCAAGACAAGATGCAATACATTATTGCATCTTGTCTTGATGTATGTTGTGTGTTGACGGTACGTAATACATTATACAGACGTGATATACACAAAGGGATGGTCTCTCTCTAAAAAAAAAAAAAGTGAAAATTGTTGTCTGAAAATTAGAAGGTAGGATGCCATTTGTGAAATGAAGGCATAATGGGAACATAATATTAAATTGGAACTTAAATATGCAGCATGAGAGGGTGTGGATTTGATTACACGGGCTCAAATAAGCTCCAATGTCAGGCCCTTAAGAGCACGATAATTAACCTTCGTTTTCCATAAAAATTGCTTGATCAGGCTTGTAGCTCTACTCTGTCCGAGTGTGACACGGCACTGCGTAGTTGCTTGCATGTACAGTCAGTTGTTTGGTCAATCAGTCAGTCAGTGCACATGTAACGTGTTTACTGCAATCCAGTAACAGGTTTTCTGTTTTGGCAGTTTTGACCTGCAAGTAACAATACAAAGCAGTATAAATATTTATGCGAAGGACGCAGTAGGCTCCACAGATCTCTGTCACAATGAACAACAAACAGTACAAAGAGCATCGATAATAGAACAATAATTTATACCCCTATGAGGCCCTAATTACTTCCGCGGAAAGGTTATTCGTTGTAATAAGAAAATACGTCTCTCTCCCACCCGTGATATTGACGTCACAGTGATAATGGTTTGCACACAAACATTTCCGGGATAACACCTTCCCACGTTATCGGTCGTTCGCGAGGTCACAAAGCGTCAGTGCTGAGTCAGTTGGTACGCAGACAACGCATTGATAATGAAAATAACTCTCCGAGATTTGATGCTGGGCAGGCAGTAAAAATCGCCTCTGTCTGACAGGACAAGCATCGTATCTGGATTCATTACTACTACTACTACTACTACTCTATTAGTAATAATAATAACAATAACAATATAACAATAATAATAACACTTAAAGCTTTTCACTTTCGCTCTGTTGGCGGTGCTAAATGTGTTTTTGCAAGGCCATTCACATCTTCAGCATAGGCTGTATTTCGCTTCCTCAGTGACTATTTATTTTTAAACTCTAACTAGCAGTGGCCGACGATCCCAGTGGCCGCGCGCTTGTTGGGATTTTGAGTTCGAATCCCCCCTGGGGCATGGATGCCTGTCTCTTGTGAGTGTTGTATGTTGTCAGGTAGAGGTCTCTGCGTCGGGCTGATCACTCGTCCAGAGGATTTCTACCGAGTGTGGTGTGTCTGAGTGTGATTATGAATCCTCCATAATTAGGAGGCCATGGCTTACTGGAGGGCTGTTGCGCCATGGTAAAAAAAGAAATTGGCAGTGGCCAGTCTGTAGACCTTCTGTTGTATATACACTCGGTCATTCTTCTCGCATGAACTGTAGGCCTACTGTGTATTTGTGTTTGTATTGTTATTTGTATTTCTTCATTAACTTACGAGCAGTCTCTTGTTTTTGCCCACGGTCTTCATATTATTAGGGTCTGCGTGTTTTTGCTTTTTATTGAAAACAATTTAATAAGTCAAATTCTTGACCTCGTCGTCGTCGGCGGCGTCGGTTCACAGTACAGCGAAGGCAAATAATTTCATACACTTAGCTCTCTCTAACGCAAGGTTTCGTGGCGCGGAAAAGCTGAGTTGCCCACGAACGAGAACGAGAAATCCAAAAATATTCTTCTTCATTGACGTTAAAGGAAAGAGTCATAAGGTGTAATTTTCAGCTTTATTCTATGCGATTTTTGCATATCCGTAACCAGGTTTTATGTCCGTTTATTACAGATACAAATCGTCTTATGCAAGAATATTTTTCGGATTATACAGAGCCATGAACTATTTGTATTTGTGTTTCGTTGTATATTATGTGGCATGCATGGCGGAGACCAGACATGCATAGAGGTTCTGGAAATCTGACGGAAAGAGACCACTTGAATGACTCAGGCGTAATAGGAGGATAGTTTTACATAGAACTGTACGTCAAGAAATGGGATGGGTGTGGAACATGGACTGGATTGACCTGGCTCAGGATAGGAATAGGTGAGGGGAGGCTCTTGTGAATATGGTAGTGAACTGTCGGGTTCCATAACATGCGATGAATTTCTTGGCTAGTTGAGGAAGCTTCTCAAGAAGTACTCTGCTGAAAGGAATTAGTTTTGTGTCGTGTTCACCAAATTTAAGGGTGTTTAAATCGACAGTATTAACCAAGATCCAAGTCTTCTGGGTTGTTTCGCTTTGCCAGCGCGTAAATATTCGCTGAAGTTCAGGAGGATCTTAAGGTCTGGATCTCTACCAAATGCACGGCACAACAACCCGGAAGACTTTGATCTTCAAAAACGTCGTTGCGGGAACCTCAGCTCTCGAAAAGGCCGTAATTCTTAACTTTGATGTTTTGCTGCCTGCTGTATTGGAAATCAAATTAATCGACTGGTGTAACCGTCAGCACAACTGTGGTTTGTACGTAAATTTGTATTGAGGTTAAACAGCCACATACGAGTATTTCGACCTGCAGGCGGCCATCTTCAGGCTGCATAATGCACAAGGATGTCATTATTTACCAACATGTATACACTTGCTACCTAACTTCATCTTAAGTCAGCACGCACATTGCTCCAGAAAACGAGTTGGGGTTTCACACCTGTTATTATTTCCTAACTCGTTACACTAAGATTTTTAACTGACGTATTGTTAAAAAGAATTTAATATACGTATAAATATCTCACTTTCCACAAGCGTAAACATGTTAGTCAACAATGATATCCTTGTACAACATAGAGCCTGAAGGTGACCGCCGGCCGGTCGAAACATGTAGCTGCTTAACCTGAGTTGCTTCAACTCAGTATAGATTTACATACTGAATAAAATTGTGCTAGACGGTTGCAGCAGTTGATTAAATCTTTATTTTTAGTTTTCAAATGTTATGTCGTATTTTACTTCTGTTGGATAAACAACATCCAGTAAAATTAAAGTCCGTTTTGAGAGATATAAAGTAACGGTAATGACGACTGGTGTTGACCAAAATTAATTTGCGTGAAAAACTTTGGTTTAGACGATTGGTACGAAGTTTCAGAAGAATCTGTCAAGAAACGTTAAAGATGAAATATGCAGATTGACAGATGCGACATCCCTGTTATTCAGTGATAAAAATCTTTCTACACAGAACGCGGGGCCGGGATAGTTCAATCGGTATAGCAACACGCTGCGGGCTGGACGGTCCGGGGATCGAATTCCGGTGGGGGCGAGGTTTTCCACACCCGTGCAGACCGGACCTGGGGCCCACCCAGCCTCCTTTACAATGGGTACCGGGTCTTTCCCGGGAGTAAAGCGGCCAGGACGTGGCATTAACCATCATCCCCATCTAGGGCCAAGGTTAAAGAAAGAAAAGAGCTATACATCTACTCCCCCTCTGGGCCTTCGTGGCTTGTTCTAGGGTGAACACAGAACGCGAGAAACATGTTGAGGAAGCTCCGTAAATTTACACTCTTCGCTACATTTATAGGATAAGGCGTTTAGCTAAAAGTGAACGTTAGTCTTAATCAGTTTGGGCACACACATGTAAACTTTTAGGCCATGGGCAGCTGGATAAATGAAGCCAACAAAGTCAGCACTTCTTTGATAATCTTGTTATGTCACTACTGCGGCTATGCAAATAAGATCAGAACGCGCTGCATCCGGGCGGGGTTGACCCAAATTTCGGGTACTTCACTCGAATGCAAGCACTTAATACTGCCTTGGTCCTTGTAGTTCGTTAAACCTCAAGCAACGCCAAGGGACACAGCCATTCTATTGAAGTTAATGGTAGAGGAGCCAGGCAACGTTTTCTGAAGTGTGTTATTTACTTACGGACCCTCTCATTTGATAAATGAATGATTGGTTGAATGATGTCACAAAGGGAAAAAATGAAGTACTGGAAGAAAAATATGTCCCAGTGCCACTTTGTCCACAACGAATTCCACATGAACTGGTATGGGTTTGCACTTGAGCCTCCTCGGCGAAAGGCTGGCAATTAACCGCCTGAACATTGGCACGGCCCTTTGCCAGTGAATAAATTTCATGCCTGTTATTGGACCTGAAGATTCATTACCATGTTTTCAGCGGCACGTCAATGGAACCTTTCTTCGAGCCAAACAAATCTAAACCACAAACGTACACCTCATTCACAAACCTCGCTCGTTATGTTATCTTTACAACTACATCGAGGTGTCCGAAATAGTCTGGTTTCTTCTTGATTTAATATTAGAACTTCGTAAGAATTTGTATTCTGTAACTGAAAATCTCGTTTCAAATCCCGGGTAAGCTATACCTTTGTGTAGGTGAAAATGAAAATGCCCCCAGAAACTGAGTTTCACAAAATCATCGGGCTGTGCGGCATTATGTTCAGCGTCTTGTACACGTCGACTCTTTCGAGAATATGTACGCGCTGAATGCAGCCGGCGTGCCAGTGACACGATGCCAACGGGATTTCTTTGAAGTTACCGACAGTAGTCCAGGAACTGAGGGCCTAGCTCCTGCAATATCGCTAGTTGTTTGGAAGATTCCGACCTGTCGTCTAAACTGCCCACTGGCAAAGTCAGCCGAGAAGCCACTGGCCTGCCACTGGCTGACTGTGTGTGGATCCTAAGGTGAGACTGACAGGTGAAACTTGCGTCGATAACAGGGTAACTCGAACGTGGGTTTATAGTGGACGCTGACACATATATCAGATGTATTACATGAAAGGGTCAAGCCTTCAGTAGTTGCTGTGAAATTATGCTGTACGAGAAATAAGAGAAGTGGGATAGCGTGGTTTAGAAATGGGATTTGTAAATCGGAGGCAAGGGGTGGGATATAAGATGGAAAATATTCGCTATGTCTTGCTGTCAAGAATGCCATTCATATATGTACTTTTGAATTTTTCTGAGACGCAGATGTGGAAAGGAAAATTATTAACCGGAGATGGCTTATAGTTACTGAGGAGGGTTGTCCTCCGGAGTGCAGAACTCTAGGACCTCGGAACTGAAACAGTTAGGAAAATTCTTGTATAAAGTGACATGGAAATAGGAAAATGAAACGAGTTAAATAGGGCAGTAGAGGGGGTCAGGGCAGTGTTGTTACAAATATTGGCAAGAAAAGTAACTTAATGATGTATTGAAGCAACTGCATGAAACGTGGTGTTACCAGGCTGTATGTGTTTGACTCATCTCTTTATCATTATTATCTTTATCATCACCATCATCATGTGCGATTTTCTTCAGTTTTCTCTCACTTTTGAAACATTGTTACATGTAAGGAATTTTGTCTGACAAACGTAACAAGTCGAAATCTGTGACAGGGATGGCGACGCACAGAATGGCTCGGAGCTACGCTCTTCTGGGTTATTACGCAGCGAGTAGTGGTAATGTATTGCCGACGTTTCGGAACAACCTCAGGGTTCAAGAATCCGAACTCTGAGGATGGGACCGGTAGGGTGTCCCGAAATGTCGTTAAGAAATTACCACTACTCGTTGCGTAATAACCCAGAAGAGCCCAGTTCTCAGCTACTTCGCGCCGTAAGCCTGAAATCACGCAGAGACTGACTGGCTCACGTAACTCTGCAATTCTGCATTAGTAGCTCTTGATAACTTCACCATATGTACTGAAACGTCTGACAAAACGTAGCTATTGCAATCTCCGGATGGACGTTTACCACTAACAGTGTTTTATATCTGACAAAAGAGCGTTGTATTCAGTCCAGCTCGTAGTGTTGACTGTTGTTTGATAGCTTTGTACTTCCGGCATTTATTTGAAGAGTTGAAGACGCTGTATACATTATTTACGAATCTGCACTGGGTTTGTTGGCACTAAAGACAAGGATCATGGACCTCTCAGTGCAAAGTACAAGACGAACCTCATGGATATTTGATGCCTGAAAGCTATGAATTTCGCCTGGCGCTAGTGCTATCTGATTATTCTCTACGAAGAATTTAATCCATCTGATACCCAGATTCATCCCTTCACCATCTAGCGTGCAAATCGCATTTTTGCATCGTATTATATTGTCATCTGTAGCCTGTCTGGCTGTAGCTTATTGTCCACATCCTGTCATAAAAGGCACGACTTTCGCAAGAGTGTTATTGACCATAAAATGTATGTTTTCATTTGCGTACAAATTTTGTCCGAAAATTTTCAAGTTCTGAGAAGAAATGAGCGATGTATGTTCAAAAGGGGTTATTGGTCGTCATGTAAAATACCCATTATTCTCGTCGGATTTTAATTAAACTTGTATTTTCACGACAGATTTTCAAGTAATCCGTAAATATAAAATTTCACAAAAATTCGCCCCCTATGATCTAAATTGTTCCATGTGGACAGAAAAACGGACAGACATGACGAAGCTAATAGTCGTTTTTCGCAATTTTGCGAACGCGCCCAAAACGTCATTGTAATTAAGTACAGAAGGGGGCAAATGGGGTGCGAAATATTTTATCAGGTTTTCACCTTTCTGTTGCTCTGGTCTGCTAAAATTAGGATGATGTAGTGAAAAGCCCCTATATTATACTTTTACACTGAAATAGTAGTGGTTGGTTCGTCGATCGACCATTTTGTTTTCGGAAATGTGACTTCATGCAAACATTTTAAAAAAGTAATTAAAATAAACCAATGGCAAAGCAAAATATTGCCTTGGCCGGGATTCGATCAGCGGACCTTACAGCCCGTAGGGACCCGCTGTACCATCTACACTATCCCTGCCCACAAAGCAAACGTTGTAGACCTCGGTTATTAAGTAACTGGAGCTGAAGGCTACAAAAATGGGGTACGATGATGCATACGAGCGTATCCAAGTGGGATATATTTTTCATCAAAAAACTAAGACAAATACAAAAATATTTTAAAGTAAACTGTTACTTTCACTGCATTTAAAGGGACCAAACGTTATCGTCTGAGACTAGTTGATCTGTTCGCTTGTACCTTATAAATATTGAATGAGATATTAAACTGTTGGTCGATCAAAGCAATATCAGAACAAAATGTATAAGCTTTACTTTCTACTTTCTGCTGGAGTAATGAAAAATTAGTGTTTCTTTCTTGTGTTGTTGTTATAAATACAATTTACTCGAATTGTATGGCTTCTGAAATTAAATTTTTCTGCATTAAACAGTTTTTATTATTGCATTTATTCGGTAAATGCAGAAAACGATAATGACTTATTTATGTCTCGTCAGTAGATTGCAGGACATGGTATATTGCAGCATGAACCTTGCCAGAGGCAAGACAATTTTCTCCTATCAAAAGCATCCAAACAGCTTCTGGAGCCCATACCATGTTCTAATCAACGCATACTGGCAAATCCTACTGGTCAAAGCGGCCGGATTGTGAAGGTAACTACTCACTTCCATTGAAAATGAGTTTTAAAATGTGTAGAACTATATCTCCACTTTTCCTTATGTCTTACTGGGTTGATGCTTGATTAGGCTTAGAGATTAACTTACAGCGCCAAGTATGTAGTCTTGTATTGTGGAAATAACTGTAACAGTGAAAATCCTGAAATCTGAGTATTTTATTTGTGTACGTATTCGAACTTATGGTTCTTCGGTTGAAAATGTGGCCTTGGGTGCACGCAGAAAGTAATTTTAAAATGGAGCTTACAAAACATTCACTGGGAAACTTGACACGCATACGGAAGATGGACGGTCGTTTCTAGGATGGACGAAGGCATGGCCTGATGGATGGAGGAATGAATGAAAGGTGGACTCTAAGAAAACACATATTACATGAAACTGTACAAAGGGCAGGTTGTAGTACCTAATGTGTCAAATTTCTGTTGGTGAGAGTAGACTTTACCAGGGGTACTAAAACCTTTTCCCTGGCATACCACTAAACGAAATTTAAAATTTTCGATGTACCACCAATATTTTTTTACCCCAGTACAAAACACCTCAAATTATTTAAAACATTTGAGCTTGGAAACACTGGCTGACAGGAAAGATGAGTTGTGTAATGTTGCTAGCAGTGCTGCAAGTTAGCAGATATGTGTGTCTTTGTGTTTTGTTTATTTTTACATTTTTTATCCCTTTTGTATTTCGACTCTTTATTCAGGTCGCCTACGAGTAAATAATTGTTGGCGTACCGGTAGTGATAGGCGTAACACAGTTCAAGAAATCGTAGACGAGACCGTAGTTTGGTACCGTGTGCAGTGGCTTGCATAGCAGTGTATTCAGCTGGGAAACACAACTCTTTCCTTTTTTGTAAAACGTAGTCTGACCATCTGCAGACGGCAGCACTGCTGGCCGAAACGTGTTGATGAATAATACGAGTAAGGAATAAGTTTAAATAAGTCAAAACACAACTAGTATCTTTAGGTATTTTATTATTTATTATTGTTTAAGGTGACGACATGTTTCGGCCCCTGTTATTGGGCCATCGTCAGGTCACAAGTATGAATTTGAGGAAGCTGTACAACTTAAACCATAAAATAAGTTATTTACTTTTGAGCTGATGATGGCCCAATAACAGGGGCCGAAACATGTCGTCATCTTATACCCTAATAAATAATAAATACCTAAAGATAATAGTGGTGATTTGACTTATTTAAACTGTTTCCTTATTCGTATTATTCTGAACAAAACGGGGATGACTCACCTAAAGATTATGTTGATGAATATATTATGAATACAAATACATCATAAAATTAAAGTGCACTTGTTGGTTGTTTAAACATTTTACAAATCTAGTTAAAGCACGGAAAATAGAACGTATTAAAAACCACTGTTTTCTGTTTGTTGTGTCCAATAATTTATATGTACGGAAATGAGAGCATTGATCGCCTATATTGCATAGTAAATTTAAAAAAATTGGACGTATTGATAGGCTTACATTTTAATTTAGTCTCTATTGCACACAACTGACCATTTTATAATTAAACGGCTATGTAGCTATATGTCTATCGAATTTTCGGAATTCCTTATGGTAACCGAATTAAATGTCCGAAGTCATAGGTTATGCGAAAGTGAGATTCTCAGAGCCTCGTTGCCGAATTCCTTTTGGATTAGCGGGCGGTAATTCTGTGAAGGAACCCCTGCAATAACAAGTAGTAATGCAAGCTCTTGAACTAAGAGTGAGAATTTAGAACTTTTTTTTTTGGCAGTACACAATTCAAATTTTACCGCTTGCGACGATTAGGCCAAGGGAGGTGTATATATCTTGAAGTAATTCTTAGGAGAGAAGAGAAAGTGAAAAAAAAAGAAAGTTCACCAACTCGTCCCCAACCGTTTGATTCACCGTTTGATTTACTTTGAATCCGCTTACGATTCGGTGGCAAGGAAATTGACCGGTTGGTACTATTCTTATAACAAAGCCAACAAGATGCACTATTACTAAATTTTATTTTGGTACAGAACTCTATCGGGCAGATTTACTGTCCGAAGCTTGTAGAGTTCTTTACCAAAATGAAGTTGAGAAAGAGTGCATCTCGTTGGCTTTTATTATGAGAATATATCGCGATGCATGGTCCTCTGAATGTCAAATTCAGTTGGTAATATATGGTTAAATTTCTTATAGGAGAAAAGTTCCGATTTTCTATATTTACACAATGGTGCCTGAGTCTCATGTAACAATCTGACCGTCTTCCGCTGTACGCTGTCATTTGCGTTACACACGACGTCAACAATAAATAGCCTTTAGGACACTGTCCATAGCTAGATACGAGGTTAAACGTTATCAAATCACATACGAAACTAATCCTCCCTCGTATTATTTTGAAATTCCGTTTGAAGAAATGTAAACATTAGCACAGTAGAAGCAAGCAAACAAAATCGGTAACCACACCTTCAAGAAATAGGACAGCTTCTTTCTTCCATACTGCTTCATCAACAGTCTAGCCTGTTATCGGTTCAGAATTATTGCCAGAGACCAATGCGAAAATGTTCCAGCAGGGCCGGCCCGAGGCATGTACGGGAGATGCCACATGTCTCGGGCCGGTTAATAATATATCGCCCCTCAAAACCGATATTCTGCGAACGTTTTCGGCCTAGGACTGTGCTGGAAAAACTTTGGAGGGTGTGTGCCCACAGTGAGGATAATTTTCGGAGAAATTATTTCCCTGAGTTTACTGACATCGTATTTCGGATAATTCCAGTGACGTCGTAGCGTCCAGGGCAGCCGCCCGAATGGCCCACCCCTTAATCTGGCCCTGAGGGGGTCTCATATCCGTGCTCGATGTGTGACTGATGGATGTCTCCATAGGCGTGGCCGCTCTGATTAGCAAATATTGATGTATGTGATGAGTAAAAGTGTGCAGACCTTTATCAGCCAGTCGAGGTATTCTTCTTTTATAACAGCCATAATATTCAGTTTCGTTTCGCACAGGCCGCATGGTTTCCTATTCTGAGCCAACTCAGTCCACTCCATACCCTTTCACGCTATAACACTTAGATGCGTTTTGTTACTAATCTTCGCACTACATCGACGCGGCTGCAGAAGGATCTCTTTGTGTCAGATGTTCTGACTCTGATTCTGTATGCATTTCTCCTAACTCCTATTTCTCTGCTCCTCTTGCTTTCCTGTTCACACCGCTAACATTACGTCAAGCTCCCAATTATTTTACGAAATGTCGCAGAGGATGAACATACACTCTTCATTGCTGTCTTAAAGTGCTGGGACACTATACACTATAGAAGTACGTGAGTGCGTTTCTCGCTGATATTTTTAATGTCGTATCATGAATGATGTGTGTTATCGATTTTGCACCTCAGACAGTCAGTGAACTCTCCTGGGTCGTCAACCTGAAGTGAGGGAGAAGAAAAAGGTTGGTTGGTGTGTTGAGGCAGGTCGGGAAACGAGTTTATTGACCCAACTCTACGACCTTGGCGGTCACGGAGTGGCAAATCCCACTTATCAAAGTGAGGACAGCCCGGAAATAAAATGTTAGGTCATTCACCTAGGTTGGAATCGACCTTGGAGGACGTGTGGGCGTGACGTATCAGGTCGCTCACCTTCCTCGTAGGTTTCGGAGTGGCAGACGAGCTGTTCTTATTTGAGGATGAGTGCCCCTGGGATAAGCCGTCAAAATTATTTTCGTCCCCCGTTAAATTGAATTCTTTCCCGAGTACTCAACAGCAGGCATCCTTTTACTCATCCTTAACTAATAGGTAATACTACGCAATCGTAACTGTACTTGCCTTATTACTGTCGTTCTCGTTGTAGGCGTTATTTTTTTTTTGTCAATGTAGTGGTGTTATTTAGTGCAGTTTGTACTATTACTATACAGACACCAGAACTAAGAACCCTATTTTGAAAGCCTACAGGGGTGTAGAGATCAATATCAAAACATGTTTAATTTCGAACGGGGACGATCAACCCGTAGCTCGCGGGCAACGTTTTGCTCGTGACATAGCGGTATGTTGCCAACCGACGCAATTTTGAAAACTTATGAGCTGTTTATTTATGGAGACATACATTACATTTCTAATCAGTTTTCTAAAAAGGTGCTAAAGTAGCGACTCCTTAACTTCGGTTTTGAATTGCGTTTTTTAAAATACTCTTTTCCTGTTATTATCAGTACATTTTCATTGCACATAATATTTCCTGTTGCCCACATTTAAGCGATTTTTTTTCACAGTTGCTTACACAACATGAAAGGTTGAGCAAGCCTAACTTAGACTGTCTACATGACATGTTTTCCCTTCAGTCTCTTTTCCCGCTTGGACAAATAAGCCTAAATATCTACTGTATAGGATAATAAGTGGATTTCATAGCTAGTTGGTTCACAGGCGGTGGTTCGGAAGGGGAAGGATCCTATTCCTGTCTGTAGCTGATCCTCAGTTACTCATCCCAAGAGCCAGTCAGTACTTACAGACCCATACATATCTTTTAAGTAATCATGAGCACTTATTAGTGTCGTCAGTATTTCCTCAAGTTGACATCACACCTATTATGGGACTAATGTTCATGAAGTTTCGGCAGGACATATCAAATTAGGCAAAGCCCCTTTATTTTTTTTAGTTTCAGTTTGATTTCTCTGAAGGGCCGCTTTATTTAAGGGCCTAAATTAACATATAAAATTATACCTTTTAATGCACTAAGAGATTTTGATGGAATATGTTACGTGGCACTTGTGTTACCTTAATTTGCAGTTAATATAAACTTACTTGTTGGACCACTTTACATACCTAACTAGATGCAAAAGTCACACGTCGTTTGACAGATGTTTTTCAAATCTGATATGCAATTCTTCAAATACACAAGTAAGCCCTACAAAATACGAACTTTATTAGCAGTAATTCACTTCGAATAGTGTTAGTTAAAGGCTAGGATTACCTCAGTCAGAGATCGAAACCTGTACTTTTCTTGCCATACCTTTACCATAGATAATCCCGCCACCTATCTGATAACACACACACACCCTCCACCACCTCACAAAAAACAAAAAAAAACAAAAC
>Ga0123352_10008834_pt1 | contig 15709 bp, 5 predicted proteins | sample TergutLab28metaG_FD_89700 | JGI IMG/M metagenome (GOLD analysis project Ga0123352, IMG submission 89700) | Labiotermes labralis P1 segment gut microbial communities from Petit-Saut dam, French Guiana - Lab288 P1 | ecosystem: Host-associated > Arthropoda: Insects > Digestive system > Gut ... | reverse complement strand
TATCGAACCAGCGTCCTTTCAGCTTCAATTTCATTTTAGGAAATAAGAAGAAGTCACAGGGCGCCAAATCAGGGGAGTACGGTGGGTGGGGGATAAGAGGAATTTTGTTTGCAGCTAGAAACTGTTGGGTGAGGACGGCAGTGTGAGCCGGTGCGTTGTCATGGTGATCAGCCATGTGTGTTCTCGTCAAAGTTGGGGACGTTGTCTTCGCACTTTTTCACGCAGTCTCCGAAAAACGTCGCTGTAGAACCCGGAATTCACAGTTTGGCCTCTTGGGACAAATTCTTTATGCACAATCCCATTGATGTCAAAGAAAGTGATGATAATGCTCTTCAGATTGCTTTTCACCCGTGTGGCCTTTTTGGGCCTTCGTGACGTGGGGCTTTTCCAATGGAAGGATTCTCGCTTTGTCTCAGGGTAGTTACCGTATACCCAGCTCTCATCACCAGTAGTGTCCCTAGACAAGAACGTTTCATCGTCGGCGGCTAGCTGAAGAAATTCAGTGCAGACGCTGACGCGCTGCTGCATCCGGTCAGCTGTCAGGATCCTGGGCACCAATTTGGCTGTGACACGCTGCATGCCCAATTCTTCCGTCAGAACACATTGGCATGTCCCATAACCAACGTCCACCTCCTTAGCAATGTCACGAATGGTCCGACGTCGATCCTGACGAATGATCTCTTGAATTCCTGCAACGCTTTCAGGAGTTGTGCAACTTGTGGGTATCCCGGTGTGTTCATCGTCGACAATTGATGTGCGACCGGCCTTGAACCGGGCATGCCACTGAAACACCTGTGTACGTCTCAAGGTTTGGTCCCCGAAGCCTTGTTGAATCATTTCGAGGGTTTCTGTAGCACTTTTCCCAAGATTTGCACAGACCCTGATGCAACTCGCTGTTCCTTTCTCTGATCCATTGCCAAATCCGCCACGCGTCACGTACACGACTCCACATAAACGCGCATAAAAACTGTCTACATTTTCCCACCTACGTGTAACTTGTCAAGCAGACTGGCTAAACATGATTGTCCTACCATCTACCGGTGCTTGGCGATAACACAACTGCTGTGCAGATGGTGGCACCAGTTCGGAAAATTTTGGATCCACCCAAGTACATTGTCCTATTACACATACTCAAGTTAAAGCTTCTACTGCGAGTTCTGAGGCTCAGCAAGTCTCTGTCGATAATGCATTCCTTGGACCAATTCCCGAAAGAACTCCTATATCAATAGTTAAGAACACTGCATTTGTTGGTTCTGTCAGTCGAAATCCATTACTCTTTTATCATTATGATTTGACAAATTTTGTGTTTTGTGTAAATATAATTCAGCACCCTATCGAGCCACATATGATGGATGCACTTCACCCTTTGGAGCCACCAGAACTTACGAAACACTATTTTAAAGAACTTGTATACATCGCGACGACCGTGCTCACATGAGTACCATAGAAATGTTCACTGAGGGTTTCTACATATTAGGGAATGACCTAACACCAAACAGAGAGGCCGACAAAGACCACATAAACATCCCCCATTAAGGAAATTCGCGCATTGAGGCACGATTCCAAAAAACACTATCAGAACCCGTCACATGAATATGTATGCTGAATTTTCTGCACACGCCCAAATCGACAACTCCAGAAAATTTACAGTAGAATGAATAACATTCATACCAATAAAGTTTTAACTAAACATATAAAGTATTTTAAAAACGTTATAGATTTTGCCATCCACGCTTATAAATCCATCAATAATTGTCATAAACATCGACGAGCATTACATTCCCAGTTCGCATTGGGTAGCTGGGTACGCCGAATATTTTTATTCCTACGGTATGCCACCATATAAACTAGAAATCATAACTTTCCTGCAATTCCACTCGATTTCTTGGACATTTAACCGTCACAGGCTACAGAGTAAAACTTCGAATGTTTGCGGTCATTATTGCTGCATCTACAACCCCTACAGAGCCAGGGGACTATCAATGAAGTCATTCGCGAACTTTTTTACCTGCTCACTACACCTGCAACGATATAAGAGCAGTGTCCATGTTCCGCGCTCAGTCCGGAGAGTGTACCGCTAGCAGCCTTTCGGGGCAGCAGCAGTCTTGAAAGTGGCAGATATAAATAATAGAATGTGCACTCAAATTATCCGTCTGCAATGTCTCTCTTAGCGATTAACCTTTTGACGCCTTATATCAAATATTGCGATCGTACCGCACCGCTAACTTCTGAAGTTGCGTTTTATATATTTATTCAACAAATACAGGTACTGAGTATTCTAAACTTGATGCATACTCTCCGTTTTTTCTCTTCAAAATGCAGTTTCTTTCATAATTCTTACGCATTTGGTTCCTGTATTATTCACATTTTATATACAGGGTGTGCTAAAATTAAAAAAAATAATTCCGGCGCCAAGAGATTAACTTCACATACTTGGCAGGGCTAGATTGTGAACTCGTTGTGAAGGAAGGTGGAGCTGCCGACTCTCACGGTAACAGGGTCTCATCATATGTCTTTAAGATACCGTACGGTTTGAAGGAAGTGCCAGCGTTTAACGCCAGAATGAACCGGCCATTGACTATTGTCGTACTTTTAATGACAGTGATGTGTCATATTCAGAGCTGGCAACTGTGCTTAATCGCGAGGCATAATCTGCTGTTGTAGTCTATTGTTTCGGACCTCAGAAAACACAATTTATTACTGGTCATTTCGACCGTACAGTTATTGATATCACTCAACTAGGATGCCCTAACTCGCCGACATAATTCTGCCAGCCATCAGTTACATGATTGCATGTCACAACACGTCTAAACATGTTTTTGCATTGCGAACGGCCTATTCATTAACTCAGTGGCTTAACTCTAATAGTCTAATTCTGCGTTATGAAAAGTCCCCTACTCAGCCTGCATATCATTAACGTTTCTCCAGATGGCGGGGTTGATTCGACGTAAATTCGTTTTCAACGACCAAAAGGCAAAGTACGTCTCTATTTACATGATTGTTGACCTCAAACCATAAGTGAAGACTGGAACTCGTTCAGGTTATGTGGTGTTAAGTGATATACAGTAGTTGATTCTGGTGACATTCAAGAGGTACATACCCAAGAATAAATTACGCACACTTCTGACTCGCGTCATACCCTGTCAATGTAATTTGGACTGTATATCTGCATCACGAGTGAGAACACTTGAGTGTATCTAAGTAAAAAAGATTGATCACTACTAATGAACTTAGCAGGTGCTTGCATAAACAGACAAGTGATCAAATACTGTAGACTCCAAGAAGATCTAGTAGAGCGGTGGAATAGGAGGTTACGAGGTAAAACATGTTGTGCACCTCCAAACGCAAATGCCATTGATTTCCTAACATAGTGGGGAGAATTAAGTTACAGAACACGTCTTTTTGAACAGTGGTATCCTGGCTAAATACTTATAAGTGCGTAAGTAGAAATGGATAATTTGATTTTGTACGCCTATTAATAAAAATCGTACTTTTTATTTTAATAACCTACATTGAACATATTTTACGTTTATTACTATAATTGTATTTCTGATGACAATAACAACGAACATTGTAGTCTATTAATAAATAATTATTGTACATATTTATAAGTGTAAAAATAATAACCTACATTGTATATATTCATATTTGTAATTGAAAAAAATGTGTCTTTATTTATTACCCTTGTTACATACTTCCTATTTCCTTTAAAAAGAGATAGTTCAGGTGGTAGGATTCGAACCTACAATTTTTTAATTACGTGTCCAACATCTTACCGCTCAAACATCTCTTTTCCGAGAATAATGAAATCTTAAACTAGCAATATATTCGGAAATGGCAATTTTAAAATATAGCGAGGTGACAGTCATATTGTGAAATGACGGCTTTTAAACTTGGGTAATAATTACCGCTTTAATAGCCATATTGAAAATTACCGCACCTCCGCCACACTGTAAAATGGCGGATTTTAAAGTTAGGTTAATAGCTATTTGAAAATGGCGGCCTAATTTAAAAAGGGTTCAAGCTGCCTAGCACCCAAAATGTTTAGGTAAAAGGGTTAAGGCACCACGCTGTCTTGCACCGAATTTAATTTGCATAATAATTTGATCAATTGCACATCAATTAAGTGAACTGTATATCAATTCAATAATTTGCATATGGATTAGATAATTTGCATATCAATTAAATCATTTGCATTTTAATAAGCTAATTTGCATATTGATCGAAAGGGATAAAGTCATTGACCTGAACCCTTTGATAATCGGAAGTAACATTTTAGCATCCGGAGTTCACGTGACCATGACGGCACTTCCGGCCAGCAAATTGCCATTCTAACTACTCCTGTAAGCTGCTATACAAATCCGTTGCACTCGCCATTCCACCCAAACTAAAGTACTAATTACAACAAACCCATACAATCTATCAAATATAAAACTTTAACATCTCATAAAACTTAAACTAACTAAAACGGTTTTAATATGTTGTTATATAATCGTGGTATTATAATTCTTCCTATAATTTGACAGCTTGAATTTAAGGGATACATTTTATGATCGCTTAATGACTATTTCCACATCCTTACGTTGTAGCTGTAAATGGATAAACGGAAATAAATGGATGGAATGGAAATCGAAATATTTTGTACATTGGTTCTATTACACAAGTTTAAATACTAGTCGTCTCTTCCACCGACGGATCTACCGCCACTTTCGTAGCACAAGTGACAAGTGACACAAGTGCCACACGTGTTCGTCATTTGCATGTTACTTAGGTTCCGTATAGATATTATCTTTGTGGGCCAATCTACATCTTTGATTTATTTTCCGAGTCTACGAGAATCAGTTTGAACGCAAAGCCGCTAGGCGAGCATGCTCATCTGAAACCTCACTCTCTGGAAATTTGAGTTAGCCAATGAGGAAGCAAGCCGTCGTTTGAATTGTGTAGTCAAACGGTTGATGGTGTGTGGAATGCAGTGAAAGGTTTAGAAGGTTCTTCTTGCTTGTGGGTGAAGTTTCTGTTGCTTTGTTGTTACAGGAGCAATGGGTGACAATTTTGCGACGTGGCAAAACGTTCTGATAAAATGGGTAAGGGACTCTTTCCTATGAAATTGTAACATAGATTATTAGTTGCGTGCCATTGCGTACGGTATGAAATCAGCATATTCTCGAGACAACTGTTTTATTTGAAAGGTACAAAAGTTTTTTTTAAATCTTAGTTTACAATGTTTCAGTCTGTGGACCATATTCAAGGCTTGTTACGAGAATACTAGTTTTTTTTTTTTTTATCTGGAACCTACAGTTTACCAACTGGCGTTACTTGCCGTCACAACTGTTGCAATTCATTCTGCATTTATTAATGGATATGGTAGCTACGTCTTTAACCTCCGCCGGCCCTATATATAGGACTGTAGTACCGCTAACACTGTATTTCATGTATTTATTCAACATATATTTACCGAAATTTTAGACATGCTTCACAATCTCCATGTTTCCTCCTCAAAGTGCCGTGGATTTCGTAAAGTTATCATTTTTTTTGGTTCCGTTCGTAAAGAATACGCTAAAATTTCAGTGTTCAGCTTCGGGGCCAAGGGGTTAATTCTGTTCTCCCTTCTTAAGTAATGAAATTGGTGGTATTTGGAATACTCTTTCAATTTATTTTGTTCAAGGAACGAAAATTTTACGTGTGAAAACGTAATATTTTGCTCAGGTATGTATTGGACACTTATTAATTTAGAAAACGGAACCAGTCGGTGCTCAGTTGTGAATCTTTTTGGCTTTATACCATTATACTTGTTAGGTTAAGTGTCTAAGGATGTAGGTGTTACGACTCACAAGATTTGATGTTTGTTACTCCAAAGATGACAAAACCGGCTTTATGCCTCCTAAAATCAAGGACGTTGAAAATAATATAAACAGATGTTACATTTTCCTTAAATTCTGTAAAGTTGTGATGTTTATGAAAGTAAATTTTCCATGCAAAAGACTGATAATGATAGAAGTTAGACAGTCGAAACACATGGCCACTTTCTACATTGCGGTTTTAATAAGCAGGGAAACATATACAAGATTAGATATCATGAATATGCTTAGAAGGAATAAGTAGTAATAAATGGAAGAACAGATTGCACTTACAGGACATGTAACAGTCAAATATCCATTTCTGAACATAGGCTTACCTGTAACTTTTTAAAATGTTAAGTGTTCTTTCAGCCACTTTGTTATTAAGCAACTTTGCTAAAGTTAAGTTCAAGATTACAGTCATCTGGTATATGATTTCAAGTACTTTGCCCATATTTTCTTGAGTCATTTAGACCAGAAGGGTAACAGGAGCTGGGTGTGTAGTAGTCATAACAATTTTCATGAAGTTTCCTGGGATAATGCGTATAAGTTTCAGCACTTGAAGAGGTAGGATCAGTCTTTTAAAACTGCCAGTTTTAAGCAGTGTTGTGAGATATTTTATTTGTAAAGGAAACCTATTGATATAATCACCATATTGTACAATCACTGTATTGTGCAATGAAGTGCTCAGGTGTGATGTGCAATGTGCAGATGGAGTTTGTATTCAACTAACCATTTTAACCCCTAACCTGTAGGTTTGAGATATCTTGTCACTGGAGGTACAGTCAAACCACATAATGCTAATATTTGTTCACTGCAATTTGCAGTGACATTGAGGGTGGTAGTAAATTGAAATATTGTTAACTTTTTAAAGCTCATAAAATTTACTTACAATGACAATGATGGTGAAGATCATCATTATCTTCTAATTTAGGCCTAAATAGGCTTGTGTTGGCCTCATCTACTAGACTCTTCACAGGTCATCCTCAATTATGCTGCATTGTGGGGGGGGCTCGAGTGTTCTTGGGTGCGGGCAATCCCGCACCCAAGGCCACTTGAGCCCCCCCCCCACCACAATGCAGCATAATTGAGGAGAAGGACGATGAACAGGCCTACGCACCTGCTGAGCGCACCCCCACAATAGCTTTATTTTTTCTGTATCTGTTTTTGTTTTGTGTTGGTTTTATTAGATTCCTGTTTTTGCTAATAAGGCCTGTATGTAGAGATCTCTACACCACATGCGTGTGCATGCTTATAGTAAGATCTTAAGTTCCCCTAAGACAGCCTGAAGATGGCCAGTACAGGCCGAAACATGTAGTTGTCCATTATATAGTCATTAAATACACCTTTATGTGATACAGTTGTGTTTGACTACATACAGTTTTCAAAGTTTCACACACACAACGGGGATGACACACTTCCTACACATGGCAATATATTCTGTTAGTATGTAAATCAAATAACTCTGGAGATGAGTTGTCTGTGCATAATTTGTGTCCACATTTTCTGTCCTTGCAGTAGTTATGGTTACATTGGCATCAGTAGCTGTCATTGAGGGCCTTACACATTTGCTGTCTTTCCTGGAGTACAGTCATATTGTACATAGGCCTATATCTCTTACAGTCACACGGCTTGTAATTTCTTGACAAATGTTTTGTATTTTGTTGGTATGGGTTGCTTGAAAATTGTTCTACTTTTGAAGAGTACAATCATATTGAATGCTTGATGTTCAGTTTTGCTGTATATTTAGTTTATAAATAACTGAGCTTCTCTTTTCCACAGTCATATTTTTCATATGTCTCATATGGCTCATTTCTTTTGTCATGTTTATAGTGCTTTGTGTGGGCACACGTCAGTTGCATTCTATTATCAATTGTGTTGTGTCACATTCAGAGCGTTGCCATTCTAATGCACTGACAAGTAACACATCAAGGAAGGCCATTAGTATGTGCATCTCAGATAGTATGAGTGAGCAGTGCTGTGGCATACTTTATCGCTTTGACTGAACAAATTAAATTGTTGAGCAGAAAACAGACTTACAACATGAAACCACAGTGCTCAAGGCACATGCAAATCCTTACAGTAGAAGGAAGTAAATTTGCCTTTGGTCCCATTTTTCACCAACTATTTTGTTGAAGGTTGCTCGAGGTTTTCCTCCCCTGGTGATTTAAAGAAGGAATATGAGTTCATTCTTGAGCATTTGTATAAGCCACTGTTCTGTGAATCATAAGCAGGTTGTTGATTACTCCGATTGCTATGCTCATGTACAGTCATCTCCATATTTTGTAGATGTTGTACTCAACAAAACATAATCAGATATTTGAAATGAATTATAAAATAAAGGTTGTCCTAGAATAGTCCATTAAGGCCCAGAAGGGGAGTAGGGGTGTAGGGATTGAATCTGTACCTTCCAGCCTGTAGTGATAGATAGATTTGCAATGGGTTCGAGCCCTTACAGTTCTGATGCACCTAGGCCAGCCTGTGGTGAGTTGATATACTGAATTGTTAAAATGTGACTAATTAATGCACACACACTTTGTTAGAATGACAATAATATGCAAACTCCTGCATGTTTCAGGCCTGACTGGCCCATCATCAGTGTACGGTACTGTGAACACACTCAAACGTACTGGCTGCTCCAATTACTGTGCACATACCCATCTCTGTACTCATACACTGATGAACTTGCAAGAGTTGTACATACTGGGAATGATAGAAGGGTTGGTTGTTTTATAGAACTGCGCACTTCCTTGATGGGACAGTAAGGCCCGAAACATGTAGGAGATTAAAACATTATTTTAATTCTAACGAAGTGTGTGCATTTGTTGGTTGCATTATAACAATTGAATCATAATGCATGGAATGGAAAATGTAAAATTTTTTGTACTGGCTACACTATCCCAGCCTACTGAAATGAATTATTCCATATACTAAAATTGAATATGAAAATGAACAAATTTACAAATTGTCACAAAATAGACTGCATAAAAATAAGTTGACTGTTGCAGAACTTAGTGAATGGGTTGATGGATTTATTCTTGAGAATGTATTTATTTGAAGTATTCAGGTTTAAAAATGTATGAAATACAAGGCTAGAGAAATGGCCATTTGAAGTGAAAATAACCCTGGCTGTCAGTGGCTACACTGGGGTTTAAACCTCCAGTCCTTCAAATTTTACTGTAATAAGGAATTTATCTTCACACATTTTCAGAAGTTTGTGAAATGTGGGCTTCAATAAGTGGCAGAGAATTTGGAGTAAACGTACAAATCAGGTCCAAATGACATTTTATTGTATTTAAGAGAACATTATATTAGTGTGTGTGTGACAGATTTGCTTTGCTTGGCCAACTCCTAATCTATTGCCTCACATTAGAGTAGTTGGAGTGTTGTGCATATTTTAAGGAAAAAACATTTTTTGAATGTTACTACAGAAGTATTGATTGATATAATTATAGATATTAATGGTCTGAACCTGAAGATTGAAATGAAGCAGAAATGGAACACTGATACTTTCATTTAGAAGTATATCAAGGCTTGAAATTTAGGAAGCCATTTTGAATTTAACATGCACATAAGAACATATGTGGTTTTAGTGTATTTTCAGGTGTAATCACTTTATATGTAGCCTTAAACATTTAATAATTTTGCCATAACCTGATGTCAAAACTAGAATTAGTGAATGCTGAAACGTTAAGTCATAAGGATAACCAATTTGAAACTGGTTCAGATTTGTAAGTCAATCGGAAGGCTACTGAAATTGGCCTGAATGTTGTCAGTATCAGAGGTACTGCACTACAAGCTGGAAGGTTGCTGGTTTGATTCCTGTTGGGGTAATTGTGACTTTTCATTGACTTAATTCTTCTAGCTGTGCTATTGCCTTGAGGTAACGCAATCTGTAACTGAAATGATTACCAGGGATATATGCTGAGGGTAAAGGCAGTCAAAGTGTAGGTCTGACAACCTTACTGTCATCACCTATCAAATGTCTAGAAATTCTGGAAGCCTCAACCTCTCGGAGAATTAAGGGCCTGTTCAGGCTTTACCTTCATTGCCAGTATCAAGTACTAAATGGTAGCATATGTAACCTGTATATGTTGAAAGAATTCCCATTCTACTACAGCCTTGTGTCTTGATGCATGACTTACTGTTTGCATGACTCTGGATTGAGAAGCAGGAACAATAACCGTTATGCCATGAGGTTGTTGAATTTTGTTCTCAATCTGCCTCATTCTTACCAGTGTTGTTAGGTATGGGTGCCATTGTGTTAACGGCCATTACACTCTACCCATAACCATTGTAACATGTAGTAGTGGCAAGAAATGATTACTACTGCAACTTTACTAGACACAAACCCAACGTTTCCAAACTTTTAAGGCAAGAGTGATGAAGGTAATGAGTGTAAAGCAGTGGTCTCAAACATACACCCAACAGTTCATTTATAGGGCCCTCTCACTGATCTTATTCCAATTATAGAATGTATGCTAATTTAGTGCTGAAGGATCTTTTGATTTAAGATATTTTTTGTCACAGGTCTAAAGGCTCAAGAGGTTTGCTATCCATAAATGGTAAGATACAATATATGCCAGGAGAGATAATGCAGTAAAGTTTTAAATTTGTAATTATAATATATTTGAATTTTGTTATTGAAAGTGTGGGAACATCCACATGACAGCGCAACTCTTTCCACTATTCAGTCCTCCGTTTCTCCTCACATCTCTCCTTCCTCTGTCTGCACACCACTCCACACACTGACTCAGACAACAGTCGCTTAACTGTACAGCATATTCAATTCTCCATTTTCCCTCACAGCAAAACTCCTCTCTAGTCTCTGATCCATGCACCAAATCAGACCGCAACTAATTCTTCATTACACATCAGAGCAATGCTCTTTCTCTCTCTCTCTAACTCCAATCTCTGCTCCGAGCCTCAAACCAATCACCGCTTCCCATCACAGCAATGCTCTCTCGCTCCCTCTATCTCTGTCTATCTTTGCTAGCAAATCAGCCTCTTTCAGGGCCCCCAGCAAACGGGACTAATCCAGCAAGCCACACCTACCAACTCTGCCAATGGCAGAGCAGACAAACTGGCAGAGACCTGTATAAAAGAGCTAGTCCAAGCTTTGGTTTATTCATTCAATGCTCACTACAAGAAGAGAGTACATCAAGAGGGAACAGCAGCTCTGATATATGAAGAAGGGAGGAACAACGCCTGACTGCCCAGCCATGATGCCTAGTGGACTGGACACTACACCTCTCAGCCGAGCATGCTGCTAGCAGGGTTCGGCCTGCAACTGCACAAATCTCTGCCGCTACAATTCACCGTCTCAGCCCTGCACCCAGCGGTACATGCACTCTCGTGGCCAACTGAACATCTCTTCACTACACAGCAGGCCTGCTCTATGCTGCAGCCAACATCACTGGGGAAAACCCAGTAGCAGGCACCGAAACAAAGCTTGGCATTCTAGCCACAGCACTCAGAGACTGTACGACTTTAAGACATTAATAAATACTGTATATGTGTGGTCCTGTAATTATCATTCAAATACAACCATACAGTACCTCCATATATTGGTGACCCCGACTTGATTCGAACACACAACCTCCATAGAAAGTAAGAAATATTGTCAATCATGTGTTTAATTTGAAAATACTTTCTGCTTTATTGCTTAAAATTATGTACAGCCAACCTTTAATTTCAAATGTATCCATTTAGCTCATATGCTATATGAGTTTCAGAACCTTGGGGCACAGAGTTATGTTAGGGGTGACATGATTTGTACAAGATTACTAAACACTAAATAAACCCTCTGTATAACCTTAAGGACAATAGTGGGTGAAGCTAATAAGCATAATGTTGTAGGAGTGATGTCAAATCATAGTGCAAAGTTAGTAAACACTAACCATACCCTCAGTAAGCTTAATGGCAGTGGTCAAGACAATGACTATAGTATTATATTAGTGGTATTTAACGCTGAAGTGCTCTATATGCATCATTGTGTTGTGACAGTGTATGGACGTGAGAGCTGCTAAACCACTGTCACCAATGTTTTTATTCTAAGCCGCATTGGCCATTGTGTCACAGCATTGTAACTTAATGTCAGGACAGCACACTCCATGTAATGCCAGGAAGCTTGGGTGGATGAAGTTGCTGTCTCCTGGGATGTGCAGCCTTGTAGTTTGGTAGCATTTATCCTGAAGACAGCAGAAGCAGGTTCTTCCAAAATGTTGGTGCCTATTCTAGGTTTGAACAAATCCCAGGTACCAAGTTACCATGGTGCCTAAATAATGTCATGGCACCTAGATTTCAAAAGCATATGTTGTAAACTACTGTTCGTTTTAGACCTCAGTCCAACGAGCCTTTGTTACTAAACAGCTTTCCCACCATCACTGACAAATAGTCTAACAACCAAATCAGTTTAGTGTAGTATGAAAATGCTTAAAAGGGATTGCCTTTGCCACATCTGGCATGGAGAATGGTGCAGAAGGTAATGAGAGCAGTACTTCATGCATAGGTGTTCTGTGGTACTCTTAACATTAATTTTATTTGTATTAATGTTGAATAAGGGAGTTTCTTTATGAGGCTTTGTTTTCATCTTAACTGTGGACCTTTTTGTACATGTCACACAACACAAACCAGTAATTTGAATAATATATTACTTAATTTTATGAACTCTAATTGAAACTGTCAGTATAAGAATATTTTAAGCATTTTTAAAACAGAAGGAAGTCCATTTTACTGAATTTACGATTAGTAATAGTGTGTTTTATTGTGGTTTAGTCACCTGGTACCTGTAAATGTCATAACTGTGTAACTGTTTGTGTTTTGAAATGATCTCCCAGGAAATGGTCAGTTGCAACCAAAACATATAGAAAATGTAATAAACAAGTGATGTACGTGGTTTGATGTGTAGCATGATGGTAATTTAACATGACATATGGGAGTTTTTATTGTATTTATAATAATTTTTTGTCCTGTTTTGATTTGATATGCTTTTCAGGGAATTTTTGATTAAAAATATACAGAAATAGTAGTATCATTTTGGAAGAATATCCTCTGTGTGTGAATGCCGTATGTTTATCAGACATACACATAATGTGAGAAAGGGTAGTGGAACTTGGAAGATTGTTGTTGCAACATCTATGCACAGAAGAAAGGGGGGGAAAAAGTGTTACTAGATTTTTGAGCTTGAACCTAGAGCCAAAGAATATTTGTCATTCCCGGGCCTATCCATAAAAACTGCATCTCAGAAATCAGTCATTCTCATGGTAACCACTCTGAAAGCTCAGAATAACTAGGCACATGTTTTTTAAATTTTACCTAAATTGATCAGAGTAATTGCTGAAACAGAACAGGAAATAAGCTTCTTCTCCACTTCCTGTTTTACATCACCATTTCCCCATCATCTTAAAAATTTTATAATGGCATTATCTCATATAATTTTTCCGTTACTTTGTTGTACAGGTCAACTCTTTAGATCTTCAGAACACACCGATCCAAAATATCTCAGAATTACATGATGGAAAATTTTTCTACAGTCTTTTGAATGTCATGTAAGTAAAGTACAGTATTTGCCCAAATATAATGCACACTTGTTTCCTTAATCTGTATTATGATAATCTGGCTGCACTTTATATTTGCTACATGTAGTTAAGCGTTTACTTTTCAGTACCTCACAAAACTTATTGTATATGATATATGCACTGTCAGTTTTTTTGGGAGGATATTTTGAGGAAAGAAAGTGCAAACGATATTTATATACATAGAATAACTTTTTAAAATAAGATCATATTTTTTAAATTAGTTTTGTTAAGTGAAATGTACCAAACCTAGGAAGGCAGTTCACCAATCTGACAGGTTCTCATTTATATACATTGTATAGCATAAAACTTCTGTGTCCTTGCTTGTGGCTCATGTCTGTACATTTAATAAATATTTTTAAATTTCAGTGCTAGTTTACAGCTTCTTTGAAGGAATTTGTGGTTGATCTGGACCTTGCAAGAGTGGAATTTTATGCATATAAGTTGTGATACACAACTCTGGAACTTAGGATTCATTTCTTCTGGGATGTGGCACTGTATTGATGGGTGTTTGGTTCCCATTCTTCTTAACAGTGGAAACCATACAAACAACAGCATTTCATTCCAGAAAACCAGAATCCTCAACAACACTGCTGTGATAGCCTGATATCTTACAAAACCAGAACTCTCTTACATTTATTTGATTAGCACTAAATATGGAAGATTGCATTATAATTTTGTGCATTTCAGGAAATAAATTAAATGTGAAACTTATGCAATGCCTGAAATGGAATGGATGATATGAATAAATAACTACATGAGTCTCATTATGTATATTTATTGTATTGTGTCCATCATGTTTTCTTTGTATAAGGTTTGCCAGTTGTCTGTTGTGTTTCATGTGCCAGGCATTTCCATGGTGTCTTGGTGTACTGAATCTTCAGCTTCTGCTCCTCATTTCATTGTGTCTGTACTGACAAAACAAAGCAGGATATATGAGGGGTGCTGTAGTTTCTGTAGTGCAAGGAGGATGCAATGGTTGACTCATGAAACAAACTTCAACCTTGACAACATTGGTGGTTGTCCTTTAATGCTGGGCAGCGCTTGCAGAGACAGTATGCAGGTCATGTATAAAACAGAAGTCTCTATCACTTTTCACTGGTTGCCATTTGTTAGGTGTTAGGTTTATAACCAGCCAAAGTCACTTTTGTTCGCAGCCCTGATCAGCCAGAACACAACAGACAATCCTGTCTTGCATAATAGATTTAACTGACACAAGGCACAACTGGACTTCAGACCAGTGTGTTTTTAACTGGAATAGGTCAGTTACTGGCCATAAGCACTTAATTGTCTATGTCATGCAACATCATTGCCAAGGTCAGTGTCATACCTTTGAGTCACCAGCAGTACTTCCAGCTGTATATTCTGTATTTGTATTTATAGATCCCATAAGAAGAAATATGGCAGCAGCATAGATGAGGCTGATAAAACAGTTACTGAATTTTTAAAATGTAAGTAGCGTGCAAAATGTGAATGTTCTTTCACATTTCAGTTTGTAGTTTTTGTTGGTGCAGTAACATACAGCAATTGAAGCATTAAAATTAAGGAATAATGTGATTGTGAAGTCTGAATTTAACTGACAGTTATGCTTGTCAAGAAGATGACTTTTTGAAGTCATAGTTTTTTGGGTATTAAAATCCTAATTGATTGCCAGTACTTCTGACATCTTGATGTTTTATCAGTTGGGATGAGCAGACTTATTTCACTTCTGTACTGTTTTCTGTCATTGGAATTGCTGGCAGTGTATTGGTGAGGTCATACATAATTTTAATGGGTGCTTCTAGAGAATATATTAGTAAAATGAATGCATTATTTTCTTTTACTGTCTTCACATTTTTATGTTTACTTATCCATCTTTAGCGCTTCTTATCAGTAAGATTTAACCTTTTTCCTGCAACTGAACTGGTGTAGCTGATGAGATAGATATTGTCAGGCTTTTGCAGTTTCGTCTAGAAGATGCTTGGAATCTGGTTTTGTATTGACAGTCATTGTCTTCTTGGATGTGACACTTGTGTAGCCTGGTAGATATGTGTTGTCATTGAAAAGAACCTCCCATCTTCTTCTTGAGGATACAAGGTTTCTCTAAAATGTTGATATGTGTGCACCAGACTACACAACATAACATCTCAGAAGACAGTAATTCTTAACCCTTAGCCGCCAAATGACTTACTTTCTCCATGGTGCAGAGTCCTTCTTGAGAAGCTAACTGGTTTGCAGCTAGTCAAGAAATTCCCCGCATTTCATGGAACCCGAAGGTTCATTACCGTACTCACAAGCGTCCGCCACCTATCCCTA
>Ga0123352_10008832_pt1 | contig 15710 bp, 11 predicted proteins | sample TergutLab28metaG_FD_89700 | JGI IMG/M metagenome (GOLD analysis project Ga0123352, IMG submission 89700) | Labiotermes labralis P1 segment gut microbial communities from Petit-Saut dam, French Guiana - Lab288 P1 | ecosystem: Host-associated > Arthropoda: Insects > Digestive system > Gut ... | reverse complement strand
TGATCCCGTTACAGGCCCGGTGTGGCCCAGAGGGTGGGTAGAGGTATAGCTCTACTCTTCTATGACCGCGGCACTAGAAGGGGGTGAGTGGTCAGCAGCATGCCCCGGCCGCACTTTACCCCCAGGAAAGACTTGGTGCCCATCGTACAGGAGGCTGGGTGGACCCTAGGGCCGGTCTTGATGGGCAGAAAAATCTCGTCCCCACCGGGATTTGATCCTGGACCGTCCAGCCCCTAGTCAGTCGCTACTGAGCTACCCGGCCCACCAGTACCAGTACACATATATCTGTTAATTGACAGTACAGCAATTTTAAAAGTGGCCTCAACAGACCTGGAAACAAAATCTGGAAATAAATTCGTCATACCTGGACATCAAACCCCCTTACAAAATTCCATTAAACTGGCAGGATCTCCCTCATTCATGGCATAACACAATCTTGCTATATACAGTTTCTGCTTCTCGTGCCGCAAAAATCCGACGATTGCCGAATTTTAGAGATGCCAATCTCACAGGAATCTTACCTTACAGACTTGTTTGGAGATTATTTGAAGGCCTGTAACACTCTCCCACTATTTGCATTATCAGTTAAACTGCAGGGTCTTTGAAAATGCCTCTGGTTGACAATTTCCACCATTCAATCAGTCTCAAAACTTAACACATATCCTATTAATCACACCTATGTTGACAGTTTGCCAAATTCATTTCTGTACCTCACTGACATTCTTCGTTTATCCAGTATCATTTAAGAATCCATTTACACCACTGAAATATTAATTGTAGTGTTGCCATTTTCTTGTCAACTACCATCTAACACATTATATCAATACCCATTTGTCATTAGCATCATTCTAATACATTACTGCAATATTCTGTCTCTATTTCTTTGTGTTCTTAACATCCAGAACTGTGTATACATTTTTTGTGACACACGCACACACACACACACACATTCTCTCTCTCTCTTTCTCCACACACACATACACTATATATACAGGGTTATTCAAAATGATTGTTGGGGTTTTAACAACTTGTCATACACAATACACTTGAGATAGGATTATATCTATTTTTTTTTTATTTAGTTTTTGTTACATACCTTACAGGTGCTCTATATGTGCACCCTTTGTGATTTAACAAACATCAACACGATAATCAATAATCACCTCTGACACGCTACAAACAGTTTGGAAGGAACTCGATTATCGTGTTGATGTCTGTATAATCACAAAGGATGCACATATAGAGCACCTGTAAGGTATGTAACAAAAACTTGGCAGTGTTGTTCTATTAAATAAAGAAATACATACACTCCTATCTCAAGTGTATTGTGTATGACAAGTTGTTAAAACCCCGACAATCATTTCGAATAACCCTGTATGTATATATATATATATTATATAAAATTTCAGAGGCTGGGTCATTCTTTGCAGTTAATGTAGTCACTATCATATGGTACTGACATCAGTTGTTATCAGCTGACAAAGTTAACTGTTTAGCACTGGTGCGTTATAGTCAGGATATGAGGAAAACAAGACAGCACCATATACCTGTATTGTGCCCTTTATAAACAACAGATTATCCTTTATGATTAAAGAACACAGGAAGTATGGCTTACTCTACTTTGTAAAGGATCCATCAACAGCGTCACAGAAAACACGGTATATTATTATGCAGTTTATTTCTTTGTAATTTTTTAAATACAAATTCTGACTGTACAAGAGCAAACGTACCACAATACTTATGCTATGGTTATATTTCCTAACTTGTTTTATTCAAGAGTGGGATAGGACTTAAGCCTGTTGTTAAATGCAACCCCTAATGACAGATAGGTATGAGGCATCAATCAAATGATGTCACCCATAACAAATTCAGAGTATTTATTTCTTTCAGAATCAGGCAATCGACATGAAATAACCAACAACCAGTACTTTCCTACATATCACATACCTTCAAATACAAGTACCCATGAACTTAAATTTGTTTACTGTCTGCAACCAAGCTGAAACTTGATGTGTGAAACAGTTCACCATTCGAGACTACTACACTTACCAGCTCTTTTCCGTTCTAACATGAAGAAACTGATAATGTGGTTTACTTACAAAGAAAATAACAACAAAGAGACAAGACATGTTCAAATTCTCCCAGTCGCTGTCATTTTCGGACTTCCCACTTGCAAAACAACAATATAAGGATCAAGGGGAAAAAAATACACTTTATCTTAAGGTGATTTAACCCCATTTTGTTTTCTGTATCAGAATAAAACAATGTCTGATTGGTTTAACACAACATATGTTCTTGGTAAGTAAAAAAACAGCTACAGTAAATACCATCAGCCTGCTGTCAAAAGCATGTGACCTGCTGATGGCTATTTACTGTAGCCAAAACACGTAGTTGGTTTTTAAACTTATCAAGAATGTACATTGTGTCTGACTGATTATGTATTGTTTTAGTGTCCCACAGTTTAAGTACAGCTAAGAAATCAGTTCTGCCATGCTACGTTGCACTCAACAGAATGTCTTACAGGGGAACCTGCACGAGTTCCATAAACAGTGGGACTGACAATATATGAAGAGAGTGGCTAACCAAGTGGAGAAGAATGCATGGAAGTATGCTAGGGAGGAAGCGTAACAGTTTCTGGGACCTGTAGAGGGGGAATTCAATGGGACTTCTTTCTCCAGCATCAGTATAGTACATAAAAAGTGTAAAGTTGTCCCTCTCCATGCCATAAAGACACAGAGGTGGACTGGAGGCATAGCTCCACCCATTCCTCACCTCAGACGAGTAGTCAACTTCATGCCCCAGCTGCTTTACCCCTGAGAAGGAACCCCCTGGTGCTCACTGAATATGAGGCTGGGTAAGCCCCAGAGCTGGTCCAAGAAATTTTGGAGAGAAAAGTATCTAGCCCTCAGCAGGGTGTGAACCTTGTGTTGACCAGCCAGTAACCTAGTCACTATAGTGACTGAGCTATTCCGGCTCCTTTCAGTGTAGTATATAGAGCAGTTCAAATTTGTTTTCAATGTAAACTTAATACATAACCATTACACGGCAGAGGGCTGCCATTCTGATCAACTCAATACATACGAACAATTCGAGTCACTTAGACTACATGTCTGGACACCCACAAATGCAATCTGTAGTCCATCAAGCCAAGAAGAAAGCCAACTGTAGTAACAGGTGGAGAAACTACATAAAAATGGCAATAACTGATTTTCCAGACTGATCAAGGTGGGCTTATGTATGAATCAACTGAACACAATGCAGCAGCCACTCTGTCTTGCAAATCAGAAGGGTAGACAAGCGGCCCAACCGTGTGGTAGTTTCACAATGATGAGGCAACATACCTTTGCTAGTTACAAAATAACGTATCCAGGTCAATCAAAGCACAAGATTACAAGATTAATAATCAACAGGCATACATGTATGTTTGGCAAAACAGCAGATTACGCAAACAGGCTCGTCTGGGAGCCAAAACATTACACTTAAAAACGGTGACAAGACTGCACATGCAGGGTTGCCACAGGAAGTATGAGGCATTACTTATCTTCAAGGTTTTAGAGAGTTCTGGTGGCCAAAACTAACAGCCTGTCATGGTATAGGAAAGGCCTGCTCAAGCCGTACCTGACACAGTGTCATGTCGCCCCAGCAGACATTTGTGATGACAAACTGTCTTTTATCCGTTTCCCCAGCAAAGCCAAGACAACACGTTGAACTGACTCTGAAAACTTATAAACCATTTGTTTACATGGACATATGTTACGTTACATATTCATCCTGCAAAAATGTGCTAAAATAGTGAAACAACAGCATTGGTTGGAAACTGCATTTATCAGTTTTATCAACACACTGTTACTGAGTATTACGCGTAGAAAAATATGCAGGTACAATTATGCACGTAATTTTAAGTGTACTTATGTGTTTTTAATCTGTGTACTGAATTTCACATTGCCTGCACGTGGATCAAATTTTGCCGAAGTTTCCCGCACCACAAACAACATACAATGGGCCCCAATCTACGGGTATGTGATGCCACGTAGTCAGTAGACGGGTACCCGCAACTGGAGGCAGCTGCTGCCTCCACCTCATGGAACAATATCTTGTAGGCAGAGGCTACAGGTTCCTCCATGACACCAAAGCCGAACTAACACCCCACACAGCATCACAGCCCATAAGACTGCAAATCTCTCGTACAGAATAAATTACATATATATTTTTTTGACGTTTTGCTGACTGTGCATCTCAGTATATTTATCTCAGTAATTAACCAACTTGATGCACAAAATTTTTGTTTTACAATAAGTTATTTCATGCCTCTACATATTTCGAGCACATGTGCTCATCGCCAGGAGGTCAAAATTGTATTATACAGCCTCTGGTGTCATCACACCTATAGGTACTTATTGTAAAACAAAATTTTGTGCATCAAGTTGGTTAATTACCGAGATAAATATACTGAGATGCACGGTCAGCAAAACGTCCAAAGGTATAAGCATTTGCATACACGTCGCACAATGCAATATCTGAGATTCTGGCAGTAGTATTGCAGAAGATTTGAATTTAATGGGAGGTGATGATTGGCAAGCAGTTCAAGTTTTTTACGTAACTAGAGTTCTCCAAAGCATACAGGACAACTCACCCAATGACACACTCTACAGACAACCCCAAACTTCATTGTACCAGAACTTCACATATCAGTTGTAAGAGGCGCACATCTATACAAACAGTGACTACAAGGCTGTGCTACAGACTTTTTATTTAGTGGCACAGTGAATTCATGTGGACATAAACGACACATTTAAGGACTTACAAATGATGGGCGTCTCGACAGGACGAAAAGGCTGAGAAACGAACTTTAACGAATATAAAAATATCTGGACTTACCGAAGAGCATATGACACGCATATCGAATGAAGCATTTCTTTGTGGCCATACACGCTACAAACACTTCGAACCTTTCCGCTCCGCGCATTCTCGCAGTCAGTCACTTCATTTATTCCGACTAAATGCACTCAATATGTTAAGTACATATATTTATCACCATCTTACCTCCTACATGTTTCAGTGTTTGTTACACCATCTTCAGGCAGACCATTGTGTTACTCGCTCCAAAATTATATGCTTTTTGCAATGTCGTTATGTAGGTCATGCTGTAAAATATAGAGTACACCCTAGTTTTTTAAATTCACCATGCTGTTACAATGTTTAAAACAATATGTATTTTGTCCTTATGAATCTTAAAAATCTTTAAAGTGTTAGTTAAAATGCTTAGTTATAGCACATTAATATCTGTTGTTTTTCATTATGTTGTCAGCAACATATATATATATGTTTTGATGTTTTGCTGACCGTGCATCTCAGTATATTTATCTTAGTAATAAACCAAATTGATGCACAAAATTTTTGTTTCACAGTAAGTTTATTTCATGCCTCTACATGTTTCAAGCACCCTGTGCTCATCATGAGGAGGTCAAAATTGTGTTATACAGCCTCTGGTGTCATCACACCTATAGGTGGCCATCCCGTGCACAGGTTGAGAGAGGACTCTTTCTCAACCTGTGCACCAGATGGCCACCTACAGAGTGTGACAATACCAGATGCTGTATAATACAATTTTGACCTCCTGATGATGAGCACATGGTGCTTGAAACATGTAGAGGCATGAAATAAACTTACTGTAAAAGAAAAATTTTGTGCATCAAGTTGGTTAATTACTAAGATAAATATATATATGCGTGTGTTTACTGTATTGTAGCCGAACATATTTGGTATATTTGTTTATTAGGTTCACTTGCATCAGGTACGGACGGTTCATAGCCATATGTTATACGTTTAAACTGTGAACGTATGTTCAAGAGCCACTGGCGATAGGGAGGAGAGGTTGTGTACAGAGATTTAAACAAGGAAACGGTCAGCAGCAGATAACGGATTTGGGTGACTGCTAGCAGTCATGTGTGTTAGCGATGAGTGAGGGAGTACAAGTGAAGTGACTGCGTTATTTTACTAGAAAATGATTTAGTTGTTTAACTGTATAACAGCACTCCTTTTATATCAAAATAAATGAATAAATAAATCAATAAGTACAAAAGAAAATAAATAAAACTATATGTGATTCGATGAACCACATCCATCTGCCGAAAGAAGTTTTCCCACCACATTAAGCACGTCAGGACAAACGAGGTACAAAGGGTGACCGTGTACAGTATACAGCTGTGTTTGGGTCCGTAATGGTGTAGAGATCTTAAGAGGACCCCATACTGTAATCAAATAATTTAATTCAATAAACATGTTACCCTATATTCTATATATAATATATGTATTGTCCTTGTACTTGCCCTGTTGTTACGCTGTTCTTCTATCTTGGTGTGCTGGGTCGTGTCTCCTTTGTGTCTGTTGGTCTGTCTTGTATACATCATCAGCAGTGTAATGATCCATTCTTTCTATCAATGTGTACAATAGTGGGTTGAAGTCTATGGTGTGCTGCTGCGGTAAATGATAGCTTTATATCTGATTATAGAATGGAGTCCTCTCAAGATCTCTACACCATTATGGACCTAAACTCAGCCGGATACAGTGAATACTTATATTGTCAAAATACATAATAAAAAACAGGTGCCAACAGATATTATGTGCTACAGTTAAGGATTTTAACTGACATTATTAAGATTTTTGAAATATAGAACGAAATAGACATTGTTGTCTTTAAGCACTGTAACAGCATCGTAAATTAAAAAAAAAAAACACAGTATATCGTATGTTTTACAGCCCAACCTACATAACAACACTGCAAAAAGCATATGGGTTTTGAGCAAGTAACTTAACAGTCTGCCTGACGATGGTACAACAAACACCGAAACGTGTAGGAGGTAAATGTCAATAAATACATGTATTTAAGCCTTTAGAAACCAAGTTAAATCCCATCTGCCATCTGCTGGCATTATTAGGAGCTCACCATATTCTCCACATTAGCGGGGTAAGGGTTAACACATTATATGCATTTAGTTGGAATTAAAAAGGGGTGATTTACGCTACAAATACTTTATTTTAAATTACAAACCATGTAGCAAACATCTGCATTCTGAATGTGGCAGAGCAAATTAATGATGTCGATTGTACTTCATCAGCCAAACACTCTTCTTGACATGACAAAGATGACAATGACACAAATGTTACAATGATTTTATAATTCCCAAACTGATTATGAACACAAGAAAATGCATTGCAAAGTACTCCAAAATTCATAATTTGTGATATGGGAAGGAAACAGGAAAAGGGAATAAGAAAAGATAGTAGGAAGAAGAATGGGACAGGGCAAAATTTTGCCACACAGTAATGTAAAGTCAGGAGATTAAGTTGTTCGGCATTTTACCCTGCTGAGTGGGCCCTTTGACAAGATTTGCGTTAGAACAACCATTAAAATTGTATAAGTTATTTGCGACTTACACACAGAATAATTAAAGAATGTCACAAAAAAAAATGTAAGAATGTCCTCAGTTAACAACACAACACGTTTACAGAATGAGCGAAATGAATGCGGACCTCACAAATCATTTGTCGGAACAAATGTCACAAAACTCTGCCGCGTGAAGGGATGCGGAAATGTGTGACCTTACTTCCCGAAGAGCACTGGAAGGCAGCAAGCTCGTGCACAACGAACACATGAAAATAACAGACGCGTATTACGTAAGCCCACTCTCTGCAAAGAGCCAACACAAGGGTCATGTTTCCATTGCCTCCACTTGGATTGCAGCCTTTGGAATGTCCTGCTTCTTCGTCCGTCTCGACGCTTTCGCTTTGACTGCACAATTATTCTGAGGTTGCTTCATGCCAAGCCCGCTCTCGGCCCCGCTCTCATTGTCCGAGCTGAATGACTCTTTGTGGTTGGTTCTCCTCCGTTGGTTACGTTTTGGTGATGGTCTGCTGTCACCCGACAGCTCGTTGTCCGACACCGAAGAATCTCTGTTGGATTTTCGCCTTGACTTACCAGTACTGCCCTCTCTTAGTGCTTCAAGCAGCTGCTTGTGCTTGGCATCCCACCACATCTGTTGCCGCTGGACTACGTCTGGATATCTAGCGAACAAATACAAAAAACAGCAACTAGGAAGCATGTTTAATTACGTACCCTGGTCCATAAATTTTACTGTAATCAAGAATTTTATTTTTTAGTAGGAGATAGCACTTGTGGTAGGGGTAACATGCAACAAATGGTGCAATAATCAGTCAGATGCTGTTCACGGGATAAACGAAGGTGCAGTGACATTGGAAAATGCACAATGCAAAGAAGTACGTAGTGTGATACAGTTTTTTACTGGTAAAATATGTTACCCCCCCCCCCTCAAAATTCATTGCTGTTGCAGTGAATTCTCTGTAGCATGTCAAAAAATTATGCAACAGACATCAATGATAACTGAACAGGTCAGCACAGCACATTAATGGTGGATGTAAATACAGAACAAGTGGAAAAATTGATTTTTGGAAAAACCAATGAGTCACAAGCTGAGGCTGCTGATTCCACCAAAAATGAGGAAGTAGAAATGGCTGTTCATAAATGTTTGCACATGAAAGAACCCAGTTACTACTGTGATGGAATTTTGGAAGTCATTCCAAGATGGATTAAATGCATCAACATGTTCTGGAATTGTTTTAAAGAATAATAATCCTTTAGTAGGCATGAGTTATATTTAATGTTGTCATATTTCATTTTCATGACCCGTGGAACCTTATTTATCGAACACAATTCGTACACTGTCATCAAAATGGTGGGGACCAGCACCACATTACTGCCACATCATACATGTCAACATTTAAAAAATTTTTTAACTGTCATCACTGGATGTGCTAGCATCCTCTGCTGTCATGGCACTTCCGGCTTGTGTAACACAGGCTGAATGACCAAGGTAACACAATTAGATTCCTAGCAAAGCCACGAGATTTCTCTTTTCCCCCAAAGCAAACAACAGAGCACATTATCCAGCATTAAAGTGGCTGGGACATAAAGGTAACCCTCACATCCATACAGTACTAAAGTGAAGAATGCATGGAGCAATACCACCATTCCCGCACGTCTTCGCAGCATGGCACTCAATGATGCACAGGAAAAACTTTACCTTCTACAGTGACCGTCCGTTCTACACGACTACTGAACACAGCGCTACTCAGTAAACTCACCGACTAACGAACTCCTTGTCGAACGGAAGCCGCAACTCCCACCCCTTCTTGACCCGTAATGTTGAGATCTGTTCCAGGATCTCCTTAATCTCATCTGATGGTAACCTGATCAAACTCGACATGCTCCGTCGATCCACGTACCGATTTTGAGTGAACAAGTAGAGCTGAAACGTAAATTTGTATAATTACGCTACAATACTTGTAGTTTTCTTCTTCCCTTTTGTCTGAGTGATGAACTGTATACCATCATACACTACGTTTACTGTACGAGCATCATCCACTTGCAAGAAATGCTACTGCAATGAAGGAACCAACGTTGATTATGGGCAGACCAAGTACCACTAAAGCAATCAGCGTACTGCGAACACAGAAGAGGTGAGTTCCTCCAGGACAAGAATTTTATACTCACTGTTGTGACAACCCAAATTTCACACAGGTCAAAAATCTGTATTTCTCTAATACTATAAGTGAACAATACATAGGGCATAAATTTAGTCATGGGGGAGAAGAGTTGACACTCAGAGAACAACACCTACAAGGCAGATTTACTGCTGACCCATGTTAGTCCAATACAATGACTGCTTTGTAAAAGGCTTAAAATGAATTTAATGGTACAGCAATCCAATTACAGGCCTGGACAGGCACTGAGGGTTCCAGGAGGTTGAGGCTCCCAGATTTCAAGACAATTGGCACATGAAGGTGGTAAGGTAGTCAGCCCTACGCACTGGCTGCCTTTACTCCACAGGAAATATTCCTGGTAATCATTTATGTTAGAGGCTGAGTTGACCCCAGCGCCACAGTGCGGCCGGAAGGATTATGTTGATGAAAAATTTGATGACACCACTGGGAATCGAACCCACAACCTTCCAGCTTGTAGCACAGTGCCTCAACCAACTGTGCCACTGCGTGACACAAAATAAATTTAAACCTTGATGAAAACCCTACAAGTTCACAGAAATGGAACATGACATAACACATACACATGCATCTCAGTTTGTGGACATCTACAGAATGACACCATATAATCTGGTCGATGACTACCACTATTTTTTTGCATGGAGGGGTGAAGTGCCTGCTCCATTTCCAGAACAGACCACAAGCCATAACTTGGACTTCAGAAAAAACTATATCCAAATGTATACCAATAAAATCCAGAAAGGTTCTACAGAATGAGTTTATATATGGTGACTATACAGCTAATTACAACGAAAAATGTGTACTGGGCATGGTTAACTCTGACAGTGCACTTATATCTGAAACAAAGGTGCACGTACACACACGCGCACATGCACACGTGGGCTACGAAGTGCATGGAACTGCAAACAACACACTTTCACTTTTGTTCACATTCTTAATCTACTGACAAGTAGTCTCTCGAGTACGAGTGCTGTGTGAGATGAGATGGAAGGATGAGTGTGCATGATAAGCTGGGAATGTGGAAGGAAATGGTTACGGCCTAAGGCACGGCTGGGCAACATGCAGGCCTCAAAGAGAGTATTCGCGGCCCTCGGTCTCCTGGAATGTTTCAGTAATACAATTTAACAAACATGATCTGTCTACGGAATGTAATATGGAAACTTTACTAGCAAAAAAGTGTTTGGAAACTGAAAATTGTCACCTCTAAGAGAGCACACAGTAAACCAATTGTTAATTGCATTTTACTGAGTTTAATACAGCCTACTGCCTTGTCATTTAATACAGCCTACTGCCTTGTCATTTAACTATGTTTTAGCATTACTTATCACTTGTAAATAAAGACCTTCTAGGTAATTTAATCAACATATTCTTGATTCCAAACTTTCACCATGTTCTGAATGTTGTACGCTTTCTTCTGGGTAATTCCCTGGCATCTGAATTTTGTACGCCGATGTTTTGGAACACTCTGTTCCATCTTCGTAGGCGGGTAGGTATGAAGGATTACTAGGTTTTAGAATGTTGGGCACATTTATATGGGAAAAGGTTCGACTCAAAAATAGCCTGAGCCAATAGGAAGGGGGTGACAGGGTAGCAGCTGGTCCAAGTACAGAAACAGGTTGTGGAGGGTAACGACCCACATGTAGGTCACCCCGACACGCGCCCTATCTCCTTCACATATGCTCCTGTGGCCTCCATTTGGGTCGTTACCATCCACAACCTGTTTCTCTACTCGGACCCACCCCTTCCCTGTCTCCCTCCTTCCTATTGGCTCAGGCCATTTTCGAGACAAACCTTTTCCTGTATAAATACTCCCGACATTCTCAAATCTAATCCTTCTTCATAACTATCTGCCTATGAAGATGGAACAGATAGAGTGTTCCGAAATGTTGGCATACAAAATTCAGACACTGGAGAATTACCCAGAAGAAAGCACACAAAATCAATATACGCATACAAATGTGTGACCAACAGGTGAGTCATGAAAGAATTGTGTGGTCCTCCTCTGGGTTGAAGTTGGCCAGCCCTGGCCTAAGGCACCATTCCACTATTTTTCTAAGCAGACTGAGGGGAAATCGTAACAGAATCAGCAATGACAGTGTATCCTATACTGCAATCAAACAGCACAGGACCCCCAAGAACATGAGGAATGGAAATGTGACAATGGATTTTAACATGTGGGAGAGGATCAGCCCTTTCCGAACGAAACTGTGACCGTCGCTGGTATTTTCATTACATTCCCATCTAGCATCAAAACCCTGAAATGAATAGTCTCCAAATTAAGTCAAACAGCAGTAAATCGGGCGCAGAGCACTGATTCCGAAATTCTGAGAGAGATAACAACAACATGTCCACAACTGTCTAGGTAATTCTTGGGCTGACCTGTCAAAGAAAAAGCAAAAACTGGGCCAACAAAGACATGAGTTAATGAACCAGAAAACGCCCACCAATACCAGGCTTGAGAGCCACACCTTACCATACACAGACAGTTGCACAATATAAGAATTTCTTTCAAACTTACAATGTAGTCCCTGCCACGACACATGAGCTCTGCAGGAACACCACTGATGTTGCTGGATGTGTCCTTCGGGTACAGGACGTCACTCCGCACGACCCAGTTACCTTGTACCAGTACTGCCACCTGTTGCACTATCCGCAGAAGACTGGCCGTATCTGCGTTCATTTCCAGTAGTGTTGCCAACTGTGAGAATGGCAGTAACTTCGCTACAACAACAAACAAACGCAGAATTCGTTGTTAGGTAAATATTCAACTAGAAAGCAGATATACTGGTTCTAGGTATTTAAATCTCTAGTTATTCACATCTTCTTTGCGCAAAGTGAATAAAATTAGCAGATACTTGGTAGGGATGTACATTACCTCTCTGATATTACTGAGTAAACTTCAGTGCAGCCTGGGACTGCAAGTATATAGGAGGGCTGTCCGGAAAGTACCCAGCCATTTTGAATATCTCGAGAACCGTTCGTGTGGCCTTGACGTAACTTGGCAGCCAGTCAGAGAAGACCTTACTGCGCATCCATGAACAGTCACTCTCCCGTGGGGCTAGTCAGTCGGCAGTGAGACGCATTGACTGAGCTTGTGTACCAAGTGACCGTTACATTCACAAATCTCGTCTCTGTCAATGGCGATATTAGCTTTGGGAAAAGCCAGAGGTCACAGGGAGCCAAAACTGGGCTGTAAGGGGGCTGAAAGACATGGGTGATGTGATGTTTTGCCACAAAAGCCTGCCCAAGAGCTGTAGAATGGGCAGGCGCAGTGTTGTGATGAAGTTGATCTGCTCACTCGCTCATTGTGAACGCAACGGTCACACAGTACGCAAGCTCAGTCGACGGCGTCTCACTGCTGACTGACTAGCCCCATGGGACAGTGACTGTTCATGGACTCACAGTAAGGTCTCCTCTGAATGGCTGCCAAGTTGCATCAAGGCCATTCGACCGGTTCTTGAAATATTCAAATTGGCTGGATACTTTCCGGACAGCCCTCATATGAAAAGGTCCGAAATTTTATTTTTGCTGATATCACTCCGACACATACGTGAATCTCAAACTTACCAGTTTCATCAAAAACACCTTATCATATGGCACCTGGTAAATGGCACAAAATACAGATTCTACTATGATCTGCAACTAACATTTGCTTGAAAAACTTTTATTCTATTTGGAGTTTAATGCGAGACTGTGCACACAGCACATTCATCAGCATACTGAAGCTACAGATTGAGAAATCAAACCAACATTTTATGAACTACAGAGATGGCAATGTTCTGCAATGTAACGACATACAGCTGCGAAGAGAGACGTCAACGTATGGATAGGCACCCTGACACGATCTCCAGGGAAGATGCGTACAGTCCTAATCATTACCTTTATATTTACTCAGAGCATCCTGTTGCATTTCTTTGACACAAGACAGTACGTTGAAAATTTAAAAAATTCCAGTTCCGCAAGCCACCGCGTCAATATCTGTATTAACTGTTTCATAAGGAAACAAGACGCTGTCAAACACAACTGAGGATGGTTATTATATGTATGTTGGGAATTTGCTTACATTGTGTTTCAGCAGCAATGGGCCATCAATAAGAATTATTGCGCTGTAATTTGTTTGAAAATGGATGAGATATCCTTGTTACAGCTAACCATTTCATACTGAAGGGTAATTAGGGTCTATGCGTCAGTTATAATGCAACTTTGTTGAAACTAGGTAAGAGAATTCTTCTCTGGGAAAATTGTTGGTTTTGAACAGCTGTCACTGAGGTAACCGCTGATAGATGGAGAGTGTGCTGGAGGAAGCTCAGGCTTTATACAGTGTGTTCGGAAAGTCGCTGTGCACTTAGGCTATGGTAGAGTCCAGTTGAAACGTGATGGCATGTGTTGACACATGGGAGGGAAATTTCAGGCCTGTAAAGATGCTTGTGGACATCATTTCCAACACCTTTTATAAGTGCACAGCGACTTTCTGAACTTCCCCTCCCATGTGTCACTGGCTGCCATCACATTTCAACTGGACTCTACCGTAGCCTAAGGGCGCAGCGACTTTCCGAATGCACTGTATATTCTTGAATGGAGTCAAGTTGAAAGTTCTATACTGTAAGCAATTTTTAGATAAGAGGTGTGGTACAGGGTGATGTGCTGATTGGATGATGATAATATTTTGCAAGAAGCTGCAGCTTAATTACGCATTGTTAAGGAAAGCAAAGCAATCCCATTACAGGCCTGGACAGACCCTGAAGTTTCCAGAAGGATAAGGCTCCCAGATTTCAAGACATTCGGCACATGAAGGTGGCAAGGTTGTCAGCCCTACACACCGGCCGCTTTCACCCCCCAGGAAATATTCATGGTAATCATTTCTGTTGGAGGATGAGGCAGCCCCAGGGCCATAGTACGGCCGGTGAAGGATTACGTCAATGAAAAACTCCAATGACACCATTGGGAATCGAACCCGCGACCTTCCGGCTTGTAGTGCAGTGCCTCAACCGACTGCGCCACCGTGTGCCCCATTTACGCATTGCTGGTTTTACATATTACGGTTTTTGAAGTCAATAACCTCAAAAATTGAGAAATTTGTTCATGGATTGGGGATTGCGAATGAACTGCATTGTTTAGTGTTGAAGAAACGCTATAAATTAAATAACCCAACGCTACATGTTATGGCTGATGTCAGCCATTATCAAGCTTTTCCAGATATTTCTAGTTCAAATATACTACGTGGTGCATTCAAGTTGTAACGTCTCCTAATTTTTTTCTCGGGAATGTAAGTAGGTAGAAACGTTAAAGTTGTTGGAGATGACGTGGCAGTTCTTTAGGTTGGGTGAGACCAAATGGCAACACTGCCCTACCCATTGAATGCTTGTGACGTCCTTGAGTGTCAGCAGTGTTTTAGATACTGAAAATGGCGACGTTTACATTCGAAGAACAGCGCGTGATTATCCGATTCCTCCACTTGCGTGGCATGAAACCCATCGAAATTCATCAACAATTGGGTGAGACATGCAATGATGGCGTTATGGACGTGAAAAATGTGCGTTCGTGTATACGACAGTTTAAAGAAGGCCGAACGTCGTGTGAAAACAAACCGAAGGAGCCTTGGCCACGCACTAGCCGATCTGAAGGCATGATTGCGCGAGTGGAACAAATGGTTATGGAAGACCGCTGCTTGACTGTGAAACAGACAGCGGCCAATGCCGGCATATCCGTTGGATCTGTGGACACCATCTTGAATGACGACCTGAAAATGCGGAAAGTCTCTGCGTTCGGCCTTCTTTGAACTGTTGTACCCACGAACGCACATTTTTCACATCCATAACGCCATCATTGCATGTCTCACTCAACTGTTGATGAATTTCGATGGGTTTCATGCCATGCAAGTGGAGGAATCGGATAATCACACGCTGTTCTTCGAATGTAAACGTCGCCATTTTCAGTATCTAAAACACTACTGTCACTCAACGACCTCACAAGCATTCAATGGGTAGGACAGTGTTGCCATTTAGTCTCACCCAACCTAAAGAACTGCCACGTCATCTCCAACAACTTTAACGTTTCTACCTACTTCCATTCCCGAGAAAAAAATTAGGAGACCTTACAACTTGAACGCACCACGTAAATGCAACATGTCT
>Ga0123352_10008830_pt1 | contig 15713 bp, 6 predicted proteins | sample TergutLab28metaG_FD_89700 | JGI IMG/M metagenome (GOLD analysis project Ga0123352, IMG submission 89700) | Labiotermes labralis P1 segment gut microbial communities from Petit-Saut dam, French Guiana - Lab288 P1 | ecosystem: Host-associated > Arthropoda: Insects > Digestive system > Gut ... | reverse complement strand
CTTTACTCTACATGTTTCGAGCTTCAGGGAGCTCATCATCAGGAGTTCACTTTTTCTACACTGTACAGGCAGTCTCTGGCATACTGTGTAATCTTTTGTTGTATTCCACCCGTTCTCCTACGTGAACAGAACACGTAGGAGAACGGGTGGAATACAACAAAAGATTATACAATATGCCAGAAACTGCCTGTACAGTGTAGAAAAAGTGAACTCCTGATGATGAGCTCCCTGAAGCTCGAAACATGTAGAGTAAAGGACGACTAACCGTGAAATAAAGGATAGTCCATAAAGTGTCATTTTGCTGGTGTTTATTTTGGAACAATTGTAATGATGCACGGAACCATGAATGTAAAATAATCTGCTTTTCTTACAAAACCCAATAAATTATTTCACACTTCAATCTTAGCTGCATGAAACTGTAATAAGATAGGCAGTGTACGTATCACATAATATTATGGCTTTCTTAACCATTGTTGCGATGGAAACACCAAATTATATTATGTTTGTGTTGTTGAAATTTATGTCACTGTCAACTTCATAAAAATACTGAATGTAGTATCACAATCCTTTTGTGGGAAAATTTATGTCGCCGGCAACAATAAAACATACGTAGGCCTTCGTGTATAGGGCCCGATGCTGAACTGAAACAAAATAATGTTCATTTGCTTGCCCATGGCCTACTTTAGTCGTATAATTTGGCCAAATAGATCGTAATGACAAACAAGTCGTTGCGCAGTTTCTCAGTTTTTGTAAGTGATGCTGTAAAATATTTTACGAGATCAGACGGAGTAATCAATTATGAAGTAATAAGTATCGTAATTTACGAGTGTGTATCTGTATTGTGGCCTCTCTAGATCTACCATATTTTTCAAAATGTCTCATAACTTTTACGATTTTTCGAAAACTTTATTAAACAAAAAATGTGTTTTGATTTTCTCCACAGCGTGTGTCCGCAACGTTTCTCATTCCAAGAACATCTGAACGAGATATTATCATAAATGTATATACGTCTTCCTTGAAGGTGTCCGTTATTCTTGTACACTGTTCATACCGTGCATTATGATATATTAAAATTTTGGTAACACCAAGAAATGTACAGTTGTACAGTCTCTGTATTCGTTCTATTACTTAGCTCCTACATGTTTCGGCACTGTGGCCATCCTCAGGGAGCTTACACCAAGTTTTCATTAAAAAATAGGAGTATATTTTAATGCTATATATTTTACTGAGTGGGCCGGGTAGCTCAGTCGCTATACCGAATGACTGCGGGCTGGACGGTCCGGGATCGAATCCCGTTGGGGAAGAGAATTTCCGCCCGTCCAGACCGGCCCTGGGGCCCACCCAGCCTTCTGTAAAATGAGTACCGGGTCTATCACGGGGGTAAAGTGCGGCCGGTGCGTGCTGCTGACCACTCACCCCCTTCTAGTGCCGCGGTCATGGAAGAGTAGAGCTATACCTCTACCCATCCTCTGGGTCACACCGGGCCTGTTGTTGGTGTTACAACAGTTTTAACCCTTTATTATTGTCAGATTTAAATGACATTTTAATTTCCTGAACATATTTTGGAAAAATCCTCAAACGTAAAGTTACAAGAAGATCAGTTCAATGGGTGCCTGATTGCTCGATGCGGACCAACAGACGGTCGAGCAGGCACGACGAAGCTAATATTCGCTTTCCGCAATTCTAAAAACGCGCCTAAAAACGCAAACTATTGCTACGTACTAACACCTGGAATTAGGACTCGAATATAGTCATGTTTTTTTCTGAACTTGACCGACTTTACCGCTGATACTCCAGAGCTAGACAGTTGAGCAAACAACTCGCCCGTTTCGTAATTAAGCTTATTGATCGTTAAATGCACCGTGCTTGACCTTTTCGAATGCGATTTAAAAACGACTATTCCTTCCATGTTAGGTTGAAGAAATCCAACAAGATGCAACAGTATGCATATATTTATTTACTGCTAAATTACTCTACAAGTTTCGGGCGTCCTGTCGCGCCCATCATCAGGAAGGAGTACATAAAACTGTAGTTGCAGGCTCTGGTACAGATCATACTATCTGGAGAGCAAGCTTCCCAGATAGTATGATCTGTATCAGAGTCTGCAACTACAGTTTTATGTACTCCTGATGATGGGCGCGATATATACCCAAAACACGTAGAGTAATTTAGCAGTAAATAAATATCTGCATACAGTCGCATCTTGTTGGATTTCTTCAACCTAGAATTACGATGCACGGAACTACAAATATAAAATTATTCCTTCCATCTTCCACTCAGCGGCTGACACAATCTTATTTGCCATATCATCAGTTAGATCCCGTCCATGAGTTGCACAGTAAATTGCAACTAAGTCCACTCTTACTGAAGCACGAACGGACGAATTCTTCAAAGATCTGTCTTCTGTGCGAAGACATTTGAAATTAGCCGTAGCTTCCGTAAGCAGAATTTTAAGTGAAGCTCTAAGAATCATTGGAACAATAACGTTAACAGTAACATTGCTTCGAATGCTAATGTACTATGTTTTGGTTTTGCAGGTCATTACTTTAAAGCACCAACATTATCATAACTGAAAAGAGCGCTAATTATCTCAAAGATATGTTTTAAACTTGGCTGCAAACTATTGTAACGTAATTGTTAATACATGGGTGCTGATAAGTGCTTAGCGCGACCAGGAAGGAAACAAGCTATATTTCCCGCATTTTATGGAACTTGGAGGTTCATTACCACATTCACAAGAGTCCACCACCTGTTCCTACCCTAGCCAAATCAATCCATTCCTCTGCTCTTCACCCTTTCGACAGGCGCAGCTTGTTTCCTTCCTGGTCGGGCTAAGGACTTATCAGCACCCCGGTATCCGTACCACCGTAGATAGGTTCTAACTCATTCTGCAAGTGCCTCACACTTGTCCCTCATATGCTCGTTGCATTGAGGCTGCGCAGTAGAATTCAACAACGCCGGCTCCAGCTGTGTACACCCGTCTCTTTCGCGCAGATCTGTGTGAGGCCTCTCCGTTGAGCTTTTTGGGATTTTGGCTCAGTGTCAGTTTCGCGGGCAGCCAATTCAGGACAGTGGCGGATGGTAGTGGAGACAGCGTCATTCATACGCGTGTTGTGTCTTGTGGTTTTCACCCCGTGTCACTTTGTGTTACCAGCACAAAGCCTACGAAATTGCTTTTTATTTAACTCCTTTATTAACCTGCACGTAACGGAATCGACATGTATTCCGTTTCGTAACCGGAAGTTCTGTTGTGCTAATCTGTACTCCTTCACTGATTTCTTTACTGTAAGGCTCATCTTCAAAACTATCATGGAATGCAGGATAATTATCATCAGACGATACCTAATTTATATGTAAGTGTTCATATCCACTCAACATTCATCAGTTTTTTAACTTGCTGTTGAATGGCGCACATTTTTCACGACACAATGAAAAAGTTTTTGATTTAATTGAGAAAATGGCGGGTGTTACGTCAAGTTAGAATAAGTTACAAACGGGTTATAAAGTGTTAGATTAACAATTTCATTCCATTTGTTTTGTAATTGCTTCATTACTAGTTGAATTTTCGTTGAGAATTCAATGAACAGTGAACAAATGCTATCTGAATCCTTTATTTTCAACATTTAAACATTCCAGGAAGACGCTTTTACACATTATGGTTCTTGAGGGACCATAATTAACGTGTAAGATGAATATGCACTCTGCTAACTTGAAGGATTCTATAAGTACAGATTTGTAGTGTAGAAGGAATAGTAACTGTGTAGAGGAGTGTTTTTGCCGGAAAGGAACCCTACTGTTCTGTTTATTAATACGCTCTTTGCATTTGAGTTGATCTTTTTTTCTGGAGAAGTACGTTCAGAATTTAATAAACGGAACTCGACTTCCTTTAATCAGTGTAAATTACACCTTGATAGAATAAGGAGTGCTGTTCGTGAACTACGGGGTAATTATTTCCCCGAAATGTTCGACATATTAATTCCAAACAAAGTGAGCAACTGAGAATTTTAATTTAATTTTTACGAGAATGAACGAGAAACCGGCGGACAAATATCCACACGTACAAAAAAGTCCATACTGTGATAACTGTATACGGATTAATTTATAAATTTTTAATCAAATGTGATTAGATTTGCTTCACGCTGTCTGATGTTTTCGAACGCGCATTTTTCTGTCTATAGAAAGACGTGTCTGAGATTTACCAGGTGCATAAGTGTTTTAATTGACAGAATCATTAAATAGAATTATAAAAAGCGGTTCGTTACTTATGATTTATTTGCCAAGCAATGTTAAAAGCAGTTACATGTTAATTGTACTTGCGTCAGGGAATATTGATAATTTGGCTTGTTAAGGTCGCTGTGGATTGTGTATCAACGTTGGAGGAAATGTCTGTTAATTTTATACATGCGGAAAAATTGTGTCATGCTATAGCATTTACATATCACTGTAACTATGTGTGATGCAGGGAGTGCTATTTGAGATTTTACTCTGTTTGTGAGAAGCAAAAGTGATCGATTTCGGTGACAGCGTGGCTTGAATTCACATAATTTTGGTGTGGTATTAACATTTGAATTGTGGGCCGGGTAGTTCAGGCGGTATAACGACTTACTACGGCATGGACAGTCCGGAATCGAATCCCGGTGGGGACGAGATTTTCCGCCCGTCCAGACCGGCCCTGGGGCCCACCTAGCCCCCTGTAAAATGGGTACCGGATCTTTCCCGGGGGTAAAGTGCGGCTGGGGTGTGCTGCTGACCACTCACCCCCTTCTAGTGCCGCGGTCATGTAAGAGTAGAGCTATACCTCTACCCACCCTCTGGGCCACACCGGGCCTGTAACGGGATCACTTTACCTTTTTAACGTTTGAATTAGAACGACGGGTATGAGTTCCAGATATATTGGTGCGCTGGTGAGAATTTAGTTATTATATTTCTTCTACCATCTGATCTATCCTAAAATTTGGCTCTTGTGTTTTTTTATCGCATCTCGTTAATAAACAAACATCAGAATATATTCAGCGCAATTAAGTTACCTGAGAATAAGGCACTGGCATTTCACAGAATTCGACAACGAAATTGCGATTGTATTTTTCGAAATGCATTTGAAAATTCTGCACTTATTGTTTCGCATTACAATTTCTCCACTCTTTCGGTGTTCACAATTCATTGTTATATTCCACTCGTTTCCACCATTCCTGTCACTATATCAGAAAGAATTTTTGTCTGTAAAAGATTGTAGTGCACGTGGAACGCAATATGTTTCTTTACTTTTACATACGGCCCCGCAGGTTACAACAGTTAGCTCAGAATTGTACAATGAATAGTATAGTTCGGAGACTTAAACGTCGATTGGGATAATATTAAATTGAATCTTAAAATATTAGGATCTGGGGAAAGAGACTTCGTTCTTCTGACTCAACATGGAATCTAGTGGCAGTATTATTATTATTATTAAATTCTAGGTTTCATAAATGACATGGAGATGCTTGACCAGCTGATTTTTGTGTTCGTTTCTGAAGCACTCTGATCTGTGAACTTCTAAGTACAAGTAATTGTTTGCGAAATGCTTACAGTTTTGTGGAGACCGGAAATGTTAGGAACGTCACGATTGATTAAATAATGTGGATTACTTGTTTAACCTTTTGGCGCCGGAATTATTTTTTTTTAATTTTAGCACATCCTGTATATAAAATGTGAATAATACAGGAACCAAATACGTTAGAATTATGAAACAAACTGCATTTTGGAGAGAAAAAAGGAGAATATATACCATGTTTAAAATATTCAGTACCTATATTTGTTGAATAAATATATAAAATTCAACTTTAGAGGTTAGCGGTGCGGTACGACCACTATAGTTGACATTAGGCGTCAAAAGGTTAAAGTATGATTTTGTCAATACATCATATTAAAAACTTTAGCAATAGGAACCGCACGTTGTGTCCACACAGAATGTATATAACATATTCCCCACCCTGTAAGACGCTAGGTGTGTTAAGACGCACCCTATAGTATTTAAGCTATTTCTGCCAATTTAATAGCGCACTTATTTAACCATTTTTCTTCCGGTGTTAAGAGGCAGGGTGGATTATTGGGGACTTTTTTTTTTTTTAGGAAAAAAGTGTGTTCGAAGGTGGGAAACTCTGATTTCTTTCCGCACGATTCTTAAAATCAGCAAGAATTATTTCCTTATACGGAATTCACTGACTGGTCTTTCTGACAAATGCATAGTGTTTTTTCTGTGAGGTACGAACCGAACACCTATATATGATATAAATTTTTAGTAGTCTTCAGAGAGTTAAGGCACATATTTTTCGGTATCCCTACTGTAAGGACTAGTATTACTATAGAGGTTGGGGAGATGATTGAAAAAATGTAGGAAATGCAAATCCAGTCTTGTGATCTAACCTCGGCTCTGTGGAAGAATAATCAGAAAGGTCTGGCACAATATTTCACATTTAATGTGGCGATCTTCTCAGTTTATTTTGAATTAAATTTCTTTAGAGGGTAGGCACTACCTCGTCTACGACTAATCCCTCTCACACTAATTGTATTATTTCCCTCCCTATTTATGGGATTACTGATAAAGAATAGCTCATGTACATATGATCGCAGCGCGAAGCTGTGGTACCGGAACTGAAATCAGCGATTTTTATGTTATGCAATTTCATGTGCTACGCTCTGAAGTAACTGTACTCTTGTAGAGAGAATAATTGTTTTTATTACATAGAGGGTTTAATTTGAGGGAAAGATACCACTTGGAAAACCCAGGCATACGTGGAAGGATAATATTAAAATAGATGTTTAGGAAGTTGGATGAGGGCATAGATTGGATTGATGTGGCTCAGGATAGGGACAGATAGTGAACTCCTGTAAACTCGGTAATGAACATTCGGGTTTCATAAAATGCGGGAAATTGCTTGACTAGCTGACAACCGGTTAGCTTCTTAAGAAGCACTCTGCTCCAGTAAGTAAAAAGTTTTAAATAAAATGTACGAGCTATATTATTGTATGGTTAAACAGCTGTATTGATTTCTGTCAACGATTTTTATTCGCCTTGTGAAATGTCCTGCAAAAAATACGCATAAGTGAAAGACAGTTTGTGACGCACACAAATTATGTTTGGTATCTGTGTTTTGATTTTAAAATTGGATCTCCAGGGAATTTCTCCCATGAAAGTGTAATTTTGTGTAACGAAGACCCTGTGTTCCGAACTCATCTCACAGGCGAATCTCTGAGACATAACTTTAAGTAGTGTGTGTCGTGGTTGGCGCACAGACTACACAAAGCACACCAGAAGTTTAGTAGCGATATTCAATATCAGACTTTCACTGCGTAAGCAAGTCTAACAACCTTTATATTATTTTGTGTAACTTTGCAATACACCCAACAATGTATTCTTTATCTTCCTAATTCCATGTAGTAATAACGTTTTGAAAGTGATAGCTGCTGGATTTGTTAAAAGGTTCCACCCACACGTTTTATGACACAGAAGTTTTATTACATATTTCACAAGACCTAGAGTTGAACGCAATTCTTTCCCTGCTGCTACAAAAATCTGTACTTTTATAAATACATACAAAACACGAACGGAGGCTTAGGTATTATGAAAGTGCGGTCTGTACAGCGTGTATAATATTTATAGTATAAAAATGTGAACTCACATATATACTCTTTCTGATTTTTCACGGATATATATATATATATATACGTGCGCGCGCGCACACACACACACACACATATATATATGTGTGTATATATATATGTATGTATGTAAGTTTAAATTTTTAATCGCATTGTAAGTTTTTATATACAGTGGTGCTGATAAGTTCTTAGCCCGACCAGGAAGGAAACAAGCTAATGTTTCTGTCAGAATGGCATGGCTTTCTTTCGGCGCCTTGCCTTGCAGGAAAAAAAAAACTTGATGCCAGCTCGCACCTCGATGTTGTTGAAATCGCGCGCGTCTCTCACATGCTTCTGAGCTTGTTTCCTTCCTGGTCGGGCTAAGGACTTATCATCACCCCGGTACAGGCCTGCTGATGATCGGGAAGGACTGAATATGTAGTCTTCTTACAGTACACAAAGATACTCTGCATTACTTGTGTAAGACAGTGGTTTAACTGATTGCTTTTGATCGCTTGAAACATGCCGAAATGAAGTCCATTAAGTTAAACTGAGCATCAGTCATTTAAGAAACTAAGATTCTTTTGAAGATTTTTATTTCTTCGTAAGTGCTGTCCTATATTCTGTTAGCGAGGTATTTAGTTACCATAGTAACCCTCTGTCTGAAACATCTTTCTTTTACTGTGGTGACAGAAGCATTGAATTCTTCGGGAAAGTTAAATAGGCCTACAGAACGACACAACGTCACTCCACAGAATAAGGAGGTGATTGTAGCTCCGGCCGGGGGAAATTCACATCGCACATAAAATGATCATCTTCCACGTTGTCCCTATAAAACCTTGCTTTATGCACATTTTAAGCCTCTGTCTAGAACCTTACAGACAATAAAGTACTGAAATGTCAGTCGTCTCGGTACACGTTGGAAGATATGAACCGATTTGTAGTAGCATAACGACAATTTCGACAGTGTTCTAATTTTCGTAAATTATACTGCAAAACAAGTGGGTGTAAAGTTACCCATTTGCACAGATAAGACTTTCTGTCTGTTGTACCCTCATTTCCACCGATGTTATTGTATCAAGTAATGGAAAAAGATGAACATCTATTTACAGATTCTTTTCCTTTTTTCTGAGAAGAATATTTGAAGCGAGCAGTAATAAGCCACAGACAGCAAAGTAATTCTTTACAGTTACCATTTCCCCTTTCTTACTGTTATGCTTATAGTAATGGAATTGTATGTCATAACAATGGGCATATAAAGCCCATATGAAATCTTCATATCCTATTTTAAGACATCTTCCTTTAGGCCGCAATATGCACATTTTCGCTAGACGCTACGAACTATTTCATTCTACACATAACTGTTTCGCGGGTCCCAGTGGCCGCGCGGTCTAAGGCGTAGGTCTACGGCCGCTCGCCTGCTGAGACTGTGGGTTCGAGTCCCACCGGGGGCATGGTTGTTTGTCTATTGTGAGTGTTGTGTGTTGTCGTGTGGAGGTCACTGCGACGAGCTGATCATTCATCAAGAGGAGTCCTGCTGACTGTGGTGCGTCGTAATGTGTGATCTAGAAACCTCGTGAATGAGGAGGCCCTGACCCACTGGGGGCTTTCGCACCAAAGACAAACAAAACACACAACTGTTTCGCTAACCGCATTTTTGGAAGTACAGTGACCATCAAAACGCTCAGAAAACTCGGTGTAAACAAAACTCAGAATTTATTCCAAGATTGTTTATTGGAATTCAAAACTTCCATGAATAAACTTGTTTTGTTCGTTACTGTAATATGGGTATGACTCAGTGCGTATATCTGTTTCTGATAGAACCTTAGAATTGGGATGAGGGTTCCTGTTGGCGCATCGTGATGGGAAAACTGTTTATAATTTATCGTCATTGTTGTTTTCATAATTTTTAGAGTCACTTCCGCATGAACGATATCATAATACACAGATTATCTGTAAGTGCTATGTAATAAGTAATTACGCTAATAGCTGTGGACTACCGAACAAAGTTTAAACGTCCGTGCAAAAAATACGTGTTAAACATAAACGAGCAGGTCGATTTAACGGTAACGTACTATGTTCGTATTCTGGAGGTAAGCGTTGTGAATCTTTCTCCAAATTATGCTAGTCTTCGTAGTTTTTCTCAGCTTCTCTTTCGATAATCCGCCATTTGCTCCTCCAAATCTTTACCTATTTCCTAATTTATAGAAGGCTTTATTCCCACCAGTTGAGACGCTGTACACTGTAACTTCTGTAGCTGATATATTGCCGTAACCTAACCTTAGGTACTGAAGAGTGGTTTCCTCAGTATTTAATGCTGAGGAGAATATCGTCATTTTTACATCGGTAGACGTCAAGTCAGTGCCATATTTTACTGATTGTGCGTTATACAGTAGGGAAAGATGATTTTTAAAGTGGGTTTGGTGCGTAACGTCTCAGAATCCAAAGGTCGCTTGATAATGTAAACTTTAACATTTTTGCGGCGAACAAGATTTGCTTCTTGGCTATCATCGTACAAATTTTATAACACAGAATGCCACACTGTATTTTGAAATTATTTTATCCACACAGTTGATTTTGTATGAAAACACTCCCCTTCTCAAATTTGTAATTTGAACTGATTGGTGATTTTATTTCAGTTGCTTCCAATAAACACTCATTCAGACCAAAAATATTTCCCAGCAACTCATCGCTGGCACTAACTGGAACACGACTGTATGCCGGAGGCCGCCGTTTGAACCTTGACCGATTTATCTTGGTTTTCTTGCTTTCCTCAGACGCTTCATGGCGCATTGTATGGCCATGTTGGTTGGCATGAATGTCAATCTACCCTCTTGTTGGGCCGAGGCACGCATTAATGTGGCAGAGGCTCTGCTTGGCGGTCATTTCGAAAGATACCCATCGAACTATAATTGGCACATAATTGCCCACACCTGGCACAGATGGAAGGAAGGCATTACTCGTTATATGGCAATTGGAGAAATATAATTGGTGTTGTTAATGGACTGGTCTCGTTTCTATATCGAAACCTTTCTATTGGCAGTTTTTATTGCTTAGCGACAGACGGAAATTTTCGTTATAGTGTCGCCGATTGAGAGTGTTGGGGGAGGGGGGAGGGAGGATGGTATGCAGTGGGACGTAATTTAAGCTGTGAATCATTCGGACGCGATTTAATATAACGATTTACAGACAGGCGTAATTCTATGAAAGTCTCTAGAGCTTTATTTTCTGTACTATCTTCACCTGCTTACACCGTTGGTAGCTCTGTTTTCAAAACTGGTACTGTCTGAAGGATAGACTTGTAAATTAATTTGCTGTTCAAACAGAGGAAAAGACAGAGGTAGAAAAAATATAGGAAAGGATATTGTAGAGGAAGAAAGTCGTGAAAGATAAAAGTATTAGTAAGTTACTTCGCGCTGAATATAGATAAGTATTCGCAACGTATATCATATAGAATTCGTAATTACGTGTAATGAAAATATACGAATAGGCAGGTCTTGAAGTTTTTTACGGCCATGTGGTTGAGGGATCGTCACTGGCTAAAGAATTCCCATCTGCTAGGAGGAACACTGAAGATGAAGGCATTTTGTTTCTTCGAAACGGTGGACCCCGATTACAAAGTCTAGGGCCTTGACAATGTTGGCACTTTCTTTTCGTCTAAACGGGAGCGGCTTACGAGGTATGTGCCATTGACAGTGAAGCACTGTGTTTCCCTTAAACTTCTGGGAGCGGTTACCCAGTGAAGGCGGCGTCAAGTGCGAGAAGATCGGGGTCATCATACATGAGTTGTTTTATGATGACACGACGACACAAAAGCTTGTAGATGAGCATTTCATATATTTTTTTTAATTGTCACGTGGACATTAGCAAAGTTTTGGTAGATATTAATTACCTTTTGTACCCGTACGAATCAGTTGGGTGAGGCACTGCGTTACAAGCCGGAAGGTCGCGGGTTCGATTCCCGATAGTGTCATTGGAATTTTTATTGACATAATACTTCCGGCCGCACTATGGCTCTGGGGTTGACTCAGCCCGTAACAGAAATGAGTACCAGGAATATTTCCTGAGGGGTAGAGTCGGTCGGTGTGTGGGGCTGGCAAACTTACCACTTTCATGTGCCGATTGTCTTGCAATCTGGGATCCTAAACTTCCTGGAAACCTCGGGACTTGTTCAGGCCTGTAATGGGATTGCTTTACCTTTTTAACTGAACGAAGAATTCACATGTAGAATCTTTAAAAATTCAATAAACAAAAATTGCAGAATTGCGATCTTAGTAAACATTAAACATTGTACTTACTGGTGCTTGATGGGTAATTATACGCAACCTGTAAATAAGAAACAAAAGCTTCTTCATAAGAAACAAGACGTTGAATCGACAGGCCTTCCTCGAGTGGAGATAAAGGGAAGTATATGATTCCCTTAACCTCTGCCTGAGGCAGCACTGTGAGTTCTTAGCTCTAATATTTTTGTTAAAAAAGCAATATTTTGAGAAGGATTTTATAAAAACAAAGGAGATTGCCATAAATGCCGAATCATAAGCTTTCTAAAAATGCCTGTCTTTAAAAAATCCGTTCGATAGTTCAGTACATCTTATTGTCGCAAACAAACGATACACAAATTAATGCTAAAGTGTGGAGTATGCAGTATTCTGGAGGAATTCCTGTGGGAATTCTCTTCTAGTACCTTGAAATATGCAGTGACAGGATTTCTTAGACAGTCTGTAGTTAACCTTTCCTATGGCAACACGTCAGCTTCGTCACCTTTCTTTCGGTCCGAATTAAACCTTGCAGATGGCAGGGCTGTTAATTGGATTATGTATAAAACAGGAACACTAATGTGAAATAAAACTGTGGATACATATGAAGCAGATATTGATAGATATATCACTTATTAGAAATTGTCTGTAACTCTAATAGTTGTGTGTTGTAGAGACCACATATTTGTGGCAGATGCGTTCAATTAATAGCCAGCAGAAACCACATGGTTCTGGCAAGTAATGTAATGGCGTACATGCCAAGAAATTTCCGCATGAGTGAGATGCGTCCAGTTCCAGACCACAGCTTATGCGGCACCAGTGCTAACCATGCGACTTGATCTCGCTATAGCATCTGTAGCAGTAATTGACAGCAGTCTGAATCCTTTGATTCACCGAAACAAAACTAAGACTTTTTAAGCTGTTTGCATTATAAATGTCTATCAGTCTCTCTAAGAAACCTTTGCGCCATCTGAATGTGAGAAGGTTCAAGCTTTCGGAACTGACAGTAAATATAAAGGCCTTCGTATAATCTTTATCGTTGTACCGTGCATTTTGTAGTTTATTTAAGTAACACACCAACAAATGCACATATATAGTCTTTAATAATCTAAAATTTACGTTAAAACACTTAAAACGCACCCACATGTTTCGATCTACGATCATCCTCAAGGAGCACACTTTGTTCCTTGCTGAAGTTAAGTTTAAAACACTCAGTAAATTGCTTCGTTATATTAATTGGGTGTTGTGGCAGCATGTGGGTGCGTTTTAAGTGTTTTAACGTAAATTTTAGATCATTAAAGCCTTCGTATTAGTTCAGGTTTCTGGATATTTCGAAAAACGTGTAAACAAATTTGCAATCTTCAGATATACATAATAACTTTATAATGGAATTCAATTCTGCAAGCGTGTCTAATGAGAAATTATGAATATTAAACGTCTCGAAGTTTGAATCGACTTTAGTCGGAAGAGACCAAGGAATAAGTGGAAGTTTGACGTTAATTTTTAACGTAACGCACTGAGTTAATCTAGAAAAGACTAAGATGTGTCTGGTTTCATGTTAGGCTGCTATAAGTACCGAAATGAAATTTCGGGGGCCCATTACATTCAGGGCGTTCCTTGACTGCCTGAATGAGTAGGCAGTAGTAGGAAGTTGTCCTGCGCCGTGAAGTTAGATATAATCCATTTTGTCAAGAGCCGTTTTAAAGTTTTGACTTTCTTTGCCGCTCGTAACGAGAGAGCTCAGCTCTCGGACGGGTATAGGTCTAATTAAGATACATCCTGATGATCTCTGTTTCCAAAAAGTTAGAATATTCTTGATTAGCTGGAAGGCCATTGCGTTCTCATTGACTCTGCTCCACAGAGTTAATGAATTATAATAGAATTCATGTTAAAGTTAATAATTTTCATTAAATTTAATTTTTTATTGTTTTTTAATTCACCTCTGCTCATTTGAAAATATTATTTTTTTTACGTGACTCATTCCACTGTTTTGGATATATAAAAACAAACAAATATATCCCTCAGACCCAACGTATATTTATTACACATAGGATTCCAAATGTGCACAGTCACTGCTATGAATTCTGGGTTATCTGCAAGCGCACTTGCTACAACTGTTTTTATTTCGAAATATGAAATATAGAGTTATACCCAAACTATATGTATATATATATATATATAGCTGTAAAAATTTCTTTATATTTTACTTTCCCGTAGAAACTATATATATATAGCTGTAAACATTTCTTTATTTTTTTCAGTTTCCCGTAGAATTAAAACATATTAAGATTGGAATATCAAACTAACAACATTGCAGGTGTAAATTTTCCTTTTGATCTTGTTATGTGTATAGCCCAATGAAGGCTATACGATTAGCCGACACATGTAGCCGTTTGTACCTTTAATGAATATGTTTTGTGTTTTGCGGATTGCAAGTTGTTTCTTATCTTATGTTTTGTTATAGAAAAAATAGTGAAACAGCGCATTGAGGAAAATTACATATATCTATAAATATTGTACAGCTAGTTGATGGCTTAGTCCATACAAGCCGAGACATGGGACTGATTGTTATAAAAAAATGTCAGTCGTGCGCACAAATATATTCTACGAAATTATTACTATAAGACATAAAATGAATACTTTTCAGCATATCGAAACTTTATTTTTGTTTTTATATTTGTACACCCCTATTTTCCATTCCGCGTGCTTAATCGTTTGTCATATTTTAGCGTAAGTTAGTCATAAAATTTACACGATTTTAATGTGTTTACGTGTATAGAGGGAACAGGGTGCTGTAATATTAGATGAGTGTCGGCCAGAAATTAACGTTACACGGCACACGTTAGGGTCTCCTTTATTTTCAGCTCTAATAAGACAAGCCCTAATTTAAATGCACTGCATTCCCGCTGCTTAGTCCCAGTAACAACTGTGGCATTTATCACGAAGCCTAATGAGCTCTTCTATTCTCTGTTAATGCAAGTCCCTGTCCTGCGCTACCAGCCATCGCGTCACAACTGCTTGTATTGCGCGATTATTTTTAATTTTGCGGAGGCCATTATTTTGCTTCACAGCTCATAATGGGTGACAGTAGCTTCGAGATCAATTCCCTTGATGTAATCGCAGTCAGAGTTGTTTCCCATTTGCAAAATTGTGTACCATGTAAACTCATTTTCTGATCGATCACCGTGTAAGTCAGGTAATTTAACATGTAGTTTGCGAACTGTGAAGTGTTTATGAAACCTTTCATATTCTCTACAGGGGGTTTTCGTTCATAAACGTAATTAACACTTTGTAGGTAGAACGTATTCTACAATTTTCGTTATAATATCGACATTCTTGTATTTATTATGGTTTATTTTATGAAGCTGTAAAAATCACGTATTATAAACGGTCGAGCCCTTCGCTGTTCAGAGATGTTAAATACTGTAGGTTGGTAGTTTTTGCCAGTGTTTCGGGACGGCCTATCGCTGCCATCTTCAGGGGTCCAGCAGTTCCAGGTTCTTCTTTCACTGATTGACTCTTAAACAAGTGGTCGATATGTTGTCTCGAAACGTCGGTAACCAACTACCATCCTACAACGCGTAAGATCCCGGAAGAGCGAGGGCCTCAATTGCACCGCGGCGGAAACCTGAAATCGGGCATAGATAATGTCGAATGGCAGGATTACTGACGAATTAATGAACTGGAAGTGACTTTCAGCGAATCGGTAATGGCGTAATAGCGGGTAAAGGTAAAGTTTTCCCGCTACAAGCCCGATGTGGCCCAGAGGGTGGGTAGAGGTATAGCTCTACTCTTCCATGACCGCGGCACTAGAAGGGGGTGATTGGTCAGCAGCACGCT
>Ga0123352_10008829_pt1 | contig 15714 bp, 13 predicted proteins | sample TergutLab28metaG_FD_89700 | JGI IMG/M metagenome (GOLD analysis project Ga0123352, IMG submission 89700) | Labiotermes labralis P1 segment gut microbial communities from Petit-Saut dam, French Guiana - Lab288 P1 | ecosystem: Host-associated > Arthropoda: Insects > Digestive system > Gut ... | reverse complement strand
GTATTATCCCGTTGTCGTCGAGGTTTTTAAGCATATCCTCGCCGATGTTGGGGATGTCGCGGGTTATTTCCTCCGGCCCAAGCTTCGTTTCGCGGGCTTCTATCTCGTACTCTTCTATATGAATGGAAGAGAATTTATCTTTTTTGACCAGGTTTTCGCTGAGCAGGATCGCGTCCTCGAAGTTGTAGCCTTCCCACGGCACGAAAGCAACGAGGACGTTTTGCCCAAGAGCCAGCTCTCCGTTGTCGATCGCCTGCCCATCGGCTATGATCATTCCTTTTTCGACAAATTCGCCTTTTTCCACCAGTGGACGCTGGTGAATGATCGTACCCTGGTTGGAGCGCCTAAACTTTATCAGTTCGTAAACGCGTTTCTGGCCTTTTTTAGAGCGTACCTCTATTCGACCAGAGTCCACGTGCGACACTTCGCCGGAATCCAACGCTATGACGCAGGAACCGGAGTCTTTGGCGATGCGATGTTCTATCCCGGTGCCGACTATGGGCGCCTCAGGGAATATCAGAGGAACGGCCTGGCGCTGCATGTTAGATCCCATGAGCGCCCTGTTCGCATCATCGTGTTCGAGGAACGGAATAAGCGCAGTGGACGACGAAACGATCTGCTTAGGCGAAACGTCCATATAGTCCACATCTTCAGTGGGAACCGTGTCAACATCGTCCTGGTGGCGCGTCGGGCATTCCCTGCCGCTGATTGTAATGCCGTCCTTGTCAAGCGGAGTGTTGGCCATGGCTACGCGGTAGTTGTCTTCTTCGTCCGCGGAAAGAAACTCTATGGTCTCTGTCAACATGCCGTTCTTGACCTTACGGCGGGGAGTGATTAAAAAGCCATGCTCGTTGATACGGGCGTATGTCGTCAGTGACGAGACCAGTCCGATGTTCGGGCCTTCGGGCGTTTCGATGGGACATACGCGCCCGTAGTGAGTGTAATGAACGTCTCTGGCCTCGAAACCTGCGCGTTCGCGGCTCAAGCCTCCGGGGCCTAGCGCGGAAAGGCGCCTTCTGTGGGTAACCTCTGCCAGAGGGTTCGTCTGATCCATGAATTGCGAGAGCTGGCCGGAGCCGTAAAATTCTCTCAATGCCGCCGCAATTGGGCGAACGTTGATCAATTCGCGGCCCATTGCTGCGCTCAGGTTAGGCACGGTCGTCATTCGTTCTTTCGCTATGCGCTCCATGCGCAGAAGCCCTATGCGAATCTGATTTTGCAACAGTTCGCCGATTGAGCGCACGCGGCGGTTGCCGAGGTGGTCGATATCATCGCTTTTTTTATCGTGCGAATTCATCGCGAACATCTCGCGCACAATGCTGATCAAGTCTTCGATTGTCAGGAGCCGTATGGACTCGGGAACGTCCAGCTTCAGGCGGCGATTAAGCTTGTAGCGCCCAACTCGCCCCAGGGTGTAACGCCTCGTATCGAAAAACAGCGATCGTATGTAATCTCTTGCGTTTTCGATACGAGCCGGCTCGTTAGGACGAAGGCGGCGGAAAATTTCCTGCATGGCTTCATCGGAGCTTTGCGTGGGGTCTTTTTCCAGAGTGACGGCCAAAGACGGGTCGATTCTCTGGACGTCGATGCCTCCGCGTCCTCCAGGATTAAGCTGCTTCAGTATTTCCAGCGCTTCGCGGGTTACTGGCTTGTTGCGGGCAACCACAACGTTACCCTCGGCATCGGTGATGCTTTCATGCGCCAGCATCCCCTTCATGTCATCGCCGAATGCCATAAACGTTGGTTCCGCGCCGAACAGTTTCAGAATTTCTTCATTGTTCTTAGCGCCGAACGCCTTCAGCAGAAGAGACACAGGCAGTTTCTTACGATTGTCGATGTTTACCGACACAACTTCGCCCGGAGCGGACGCGAAATCCAGCCAAGCGCCCCTGTCTGGGATGATTTTGGCTGCGAATGTTTCCTGCCCTGGCACGGAGTCGTCTTTTGTGAAATACACACCGGCGGAACGGGCAAGCTGATTGATGACAACTCGCTCGGTTCCGTTGACGATGAAAGTTCCGCGCTCCGTCATGACAGGAAAATCGCCAAGGAATATTTCTTCCTCTTTAATCTCCTGCGTTTTGGTGTTGGTGAGGCGGATCGTCGCTCGAACCGGCCTGGCCCACGTCATGTCACGACGGCGGGCTTCCTCTTCCGTAAGATTGGGGTTGTCTACGTAATAGCGGACAAATTCCAATGCAAACTGACCATCGTAGCTTTCAATAGGAAAAACTTCCTGCAATAATTCTTGCAGGCCCTGCGAGGCTCGTGATTCGGGGGGAACATCGTCTTGATAAAACCAGCGGTAAGAATCGCGCTGAACCTCAATCATATCTGGAATTTCTATGAGGTCTCGCGCTCGGCCAAAAGTCAGGCGTTGCCGCTTTTTACTGATCGAAACGAACTCTGGCATGGTGATAAAGGACCTCCCTTATTGGCTTGGGAATTTATGCCGAAAACTTATTATAACAACAAGGGCATGATCATGTCAATACGAACATGACCACACCCTTTTTCAGTTTCATAAATTTATGAAAGAGGACTTGACTGACTGCTATTTTTTTGCTTTTACGCTGCCTGCGAACTCAAATGTTTTGTTTTATATACATTCTTGCTGAAGTTTACAGATTAAAAACAAAGCTGTCAAGGTTTTTCTTGATTTTCCGAGGGTTGGCGCGTTAAAAAATACCCCGTCTGTTATTACAGCCTGGCATAAGGTATACTTTTGCCTGTTACTGTAATGTAGATACTTCAAATTTTAGAAGGGATGATCGGTAATGGCAAAGAAAAAAGGGCGTCTTGAATTTCAGGAAATGAAGAAGAACGGCGAGAAGGTATCCTGGATTACGGCATATGACTACCCTACCGCGATGTTTGCGGAGGCCGCCGGAATGGACATGATTCTGGTGGGAGACTCCTTGGGTATGGTGGTTCTGGGCTACTCCGGCACAATTCCCGTTACCATGGAAGACTGCATTTCCCACTGCAAGGCCGTGCGGCGCGGCGCTCCTAATGTTTTTGTCATGGGAGACATGCCCTTCGGATCGTATCAGGTATCTGACGCTCAGGCGGTTGAAAACAGCGTGCGCTTTTTCAAGGAAGCCGAAGTGGATGCGATAAAGCTGGAAGGAGGCGTCCGCGTGGAAAGCCGCATCAAAGCGATGGCTGAAAGCGGCGTTCTGGTCTGCGGGCATATAGGGCTTACTCCGCAGAGTTCCGGCCCCATGGGAGGATTTAAGGCACAGGGCCTGACACCCGATTCCGCGCGTTATGTCATCGAAGACGCTCTGGCTGTGGAGCGGGCGGGAGCATACGCGATCCTGCTTGAAGGTATCCCGCCGGAGCTTACGGAGTTTATCCACAAAAGACTTTCCATACCAGTGTACAGCATAGGGGCGGGCCTGCCGTGCGACGGGCAGCTTCTTATATCCAGCGACATGCTGGGGCAATTCCAGGCGTTCACCCCCAAATTTGTGAAAAAATATGCCAACGTCGCAGAAGTCGTGACGAACGCTTTTAAAGAATACGTAGACGATGTGAAAAACAGCCGCTTCCCAGGCGAAGAGCACGTGTACCGCGTCAAAAAAGGACTCGAAGCCGAATACGCGGCGATGCTCAAAGAATACGAAAAATAGATGAAAAGCTTTTTGGCGGCGGCGCTAATTCTGCTGACCGTTGTTGCGCCTGTACTGGCGATTGTCAACCCGTTTGAGAATGTTCCGCTGGGCCATTGGACTTATGGCGATGGATGTTGGACAGCTTGCTGTCCGTGGAGGTGTTGGTGAGGCTCGTTGGTTAATTTAAATACGAACTTGACTCGCTTGACGTAATAGACGTAATGAAGGAGGGCTTCCGGCTCTCCTTTATATTTTTGGTATAAAATAGGCGGCAGGAATCTTCATTATCAAAAGGGATCGGGCTGATGGGAAAAATGGGAAGAACGGGGAAAATGAAGAATATCGGTATCATAACGTCCGGGGGAGATTGCGGCGGGCTTAACGCGGTCGTGCGCGGGGCTGCAAAAACAGCCCTGTCACGCGGGATAGGAGCCTATATAATCCCCAGCGGCTACGCGGGGCTGTACAATCTGGTGGATTTTGAAAAGCTGGTACTGTTGGACGAAGAACGCACGGACAGGATACATTCCGCCCTTGCCGGAAGCGAAGCCGGACATAGCCGCGTCAAGATATCGAAAATCAATGACCCTGATAAATACAAGCGCATCATGAGCGGGCTGCGAAAATTTAGCATCGACGGGCTGGTGATCTCCGGCGGCGATGACACTGGCAGCGTGGTGGTCGACCTGGTGCAGAACGGAATACCGTGCGTGCACGCGCCCAAAACTATGGATCTTGACCTTCAGACGTACTCCGTGGGAGGCGACTCCGCCGTAAACAAAATCGCGCGCACCGTTGAAGACCTCAAAACCACGGGCAAAACCCACAACCGCGTCATGGTCATTGAGGTGTTTGGCCGCTACGCTGGTCACACGGCATTTCGGGGAGGCATAGCCGCCGATGCGGACTGCATACTTATTCCTGAGATAGCGGTTGACTTCGGCGTGGTGTACGACCACATAAAACGCCGCTTAATGCGCCGCATCATGAATTCTGACGTAAGGGCTGGAACATACACCGTGGTTGTGGCGGAGGGCATACGCGGAGAGGGCAGCGAATTTTTTTCAGAAAGCGGCGGCGGTACGGATTCCTTTGGACATGTTAAGCTCGCGGGTGCAGGCCGTTTTGTGCGAAAACGTATCGAGGACATGATGAAAAAAGACCCGGAAATTCGCAGTTTTATGCAGAAGTCAGGCATGTTCGTTCCAGGGGTTTTGGAGACGCCGGAGGTGCGCGAGGTTATTCCAGGGCATATTGTTCGTAGCGGGATCAGCTCGGCCTACGACGTGAGCTTCGGCAAAGAAGCCGGATCGGCCGCTGTTATCCTGCTTGATGAAGGACTTAGCGGCGTTACGGTAGTCGCTATCATTGACGGCAAAATACGCTACATCCCGACAAAAGAGGCCATCGTGCAACGTTACGTTGACCTCAACGAAATTTCGTTCTACGAGCAGATGGACGTATGCTTTGGACGCAAGCCAAGCCCGTACGTGCCCGCCTATGAGCAATGCCAGGGCCAGATAGAGAGGTTTATGTAGCTTCAAGATGAGAGAAAGAAAAAACATCGGAGAAAAAACGGACTTGGATTTGGAGCGGGAAGAGTTGAGTCGAGAAGAGTCGGGGCAGGAAGAGCCTGGAATTAAAGAAAAAAAATCTAAAACCAAAACCGTGACGGCGGGAATGTTAAAAGTCAAAATTTACCCGGACGCCGCGTTGAAGGAACCGTCTGCGGACGTTGAAGAATTTGACGAAAACCTCGCCAAATTCATAGATAAAATGTATGAAACGATGAGTGCTCACGATGGGATCGGTCTGGCCGCGCCGCAAGTCGGCGTGCTGAAAAAAATCGCCATGGTCGAATTCGAGGAAGTTTTTTACCTGCTGATCAATCCAAGGCTTATCTCCCAGGAAGGAATGCAGGATGGCGACGAGGGGTGTCTCAGCTTCCCTGGCATATACGCGCCGGTGAAGCGCCCGCTTCGCGTTACCGTTGCCGCCTGCGACGCCACTGGCGCTGAGGTGGTGTACAACGTGGAAGGGCTGCTTGCGCGCGCGTTTCTTCATGAGATGGATCACCTGGAGGGCAAGCTTTTTATTGAGCACCTGTCTAGCCTCAAGCGCGGCATGATACGCAAAAAAATGTACAAGCGCTCGACCGGGAGCGGCTATTAAATGAGGATATGGTTTATAGGCGGGGGTGGTTTCGCGGCTTCCTGTCTGACTGCCATGAGCGCCTGCCTGCGGTTTGAGAAAATCATAACCGGCGAGCCAACCAAAGCAGGTAGAGGATTGAATGAAAGAATCTCAGCTGTTGAGCAGGCCGTTTGTGAGCTTGGGTTGCGAGATGAAAATTTTGAGCGCACGGGGCCGCTGAGTTTGAACGAAAAGCTGAAAAACACCATGCTTTCCGACCCGCCTGACCTCGCTTTTGTGGTGGATTTTGGCCAGATAATTGGTGAACCTTTTTTGAACGGGCCGAAGCACGGGTGCCTGAACATACACCCGTCACTACTTCCGCGCTGGAGGGGTGCGGCTCCTGTGCAGCGCGCCATACTGAACGGAGACGATGTTACGGGTGTAACCGTCTTTCGCCTTGTCAGGGAGCTTGACGCCGGACCGGTGCTGGCTCAGTCAGAAGTGCCGCTGCCTGTACTGGCGGACGCATCGGAGATGTTTGGGAAACTTGCTTCGGAGGGTAGCCAAATCGCCGCGCAAAGTGTAAAATCAATTATTGAAGGCAGTTATCAGTTTTCAGACCAGAATTCTGAATTTGCCACTTACGCCGCCAAACTGAGTAAAGAAGAGGCCGAAATATCGTGGGAGCGTGATTTTCTTTCGATTCACAACACGGTAAGAGCTTTTGCGGCTTCCTCCGGCGCTTTCGTTACAGTTATGGGCAAAAGGCTGAAGGTCTGGCGAACATCTCCGGCAGACATAGCGCTTGATGCGGAACCTGGAGCCATGTTTCCCACCGACGGCGGAGAGCCTGTGGTTGTCTGCGGAAACGGCGCACTGAGACGTTTGGAGGTTCAAGCTGAAGGTAAGCGCAGGGTAAGCGGCGCTGAATGGTTTAGGGGCATGCGGGTGATGTAATGGCACGGGCGGCAAATACCGCCCCTACAACGATAGAAATTTAGGGGTGCGCTATGGAAGACGGCATTTTAAACGACGTTATACGCGCTCATGAATGGCCCAGGACTATAGCGGTCACAGGAGCACTCGGTTCCGGTAAGACCGAGTTTGTTTTAAACCTCGCCAGAGGTTTGAAGAAAAATGGTCGGCGCGTCATCATAGCTGACGCTGATATCATCAATCCATATTTTTGTATTCGTCAAATTTCCAAAACTCTGGAGCAAGAGGGGTTTTCTGTAATGACGCCCCCGGAAAGCGTCAAATGGTCGGACATGTCGGTTATAAACCCGTCTATAGGAGCCGCCATAGCAGGTGCGTCAGCTGGCGAGCACATGATCATTGACGTAGGCGGCGATGCAAATGGCGTAATGGCCCTGAAGCAGTTCGAGCCTGACATCCTGGCGGTTGATCACAGGCTTATTCTTGTGGTCAATGCATATCGCCCAAAAACATCAACGTCCCTAGGAGTCAAAAAAATGGCCGCTCAAATGGAATCCCTCTGCGGCATAAAAATCGGTGCGTTAGTCTCAAATTCGCACATCATGGAGGCCACGACTGCTACTGACGTGGCTCGCGGCTTCGATGTTGTGCTGGAAGCGGGAGAAAGCATGAATCTGCCGGTACTCTGCGCCACTGTCATACCTGAACTGTACGATGAAACGCGCAGGCTGCTGGAAAGCCGTGTGCCTGTATGGCCTCTGATCAGATTCATGAAAGGGCCTTGGGAAGGCTCTGAAATGTGGTCGTGACTGTAAGGGTGGCACCATGCCGCCCTTACAGATTTCGCAATAAGCAACGGGCGGCAGGATGTCGCCTCTACTATTCAGAAAGGAGTTTTTTTGCGATGGCGAAAGGACGAGTTACGGTCAGGGAAGATTTCTGCAAAGGCTGTGAACTGTGCGTTGTCGCGTGTCCAACTAAGGTGCTGAGAATATCCGAGCACATTAACCCAAAAGGACACCGCCCGGTTGAGCAGTTCAAAGAGGGATGCACGGGGTGCGCCCTGTGTGCTTACGCGTGCCCCGACGCGGTGCTGGAAGTGTACAGGCTCAACAATTAATTTAGGAGGTGTTGGAATGGGTAAATCATTGATGAAGGGTACGGAGGCGATCGCGGAAGCGGCTATTCAGGCCGGCTGCAAGCATTTCTTCGGCTACCCCATCACTCCGCAAAACGAAATTCCTGAGTATATGTCCGCCCGCCTGCCCGAAGAAGGCGGCATTTATTTACAGGCAGAAAGCGAAGTTGCCGCTATAAATATGGTCATGGGCGGGGCCTGCATGGGCTACAGAGTTATGACCACGTCTTCCAGCCCCGGAATTTCCCTTATGAGCGAAGGGATTTCCTACTTGGCGATGGCGGAACTCCCGTGCGTTCTTGTGAACGTGTCAAGGGGAGGGCCGGGGTTGGGGAGTATACTTCCAGCTCAGGGTGACTACAATCAGGCCACGCGCGGCGGTGGGCATGGAGACTATAAAATGATAGTTCTTACGCCAGCTAATTTGCAGGAAGCGGTCGACCTGACGCAGGACGCCTTCGACCTGTCTCAGAAATACCGCACGCCGGTGATGATTCTCGTTGACGGCTTCATGGGACAGATGATGGAATCAGTTGAGATCAAGCCTCGCAAAGTTGAAAGCCCGTCCTCTAATTCATCATGGGCGCTGGGCTGGCGGGAAGAGAGAGGCGGAAAAAGCGCGATGATCTACAGCATGCGCCTGGAAGCCGAAGACCTTGAGACGCATAATACGTACCTGCAGGCAAAATACAAAAAAATCAAGGAAAACGAGGCTCGCTGCGAGAATTTCATGGTTGACGACGCCGAGTTGCTGTTGACTGCGTATGGTACGACCAGCCGCGTATGCCGCTCTGCTGTCAATAATCTCCGTGCGGAAGGGCACAAAGTAGGGATGCTGCGCCCTCTGACGGTCTGGCCGTTCCCGTCCGCCAATCTGGCGAACCTGCCTGGAAGCGTGAAGACAATACTTGACGTGGAAATGAGCGCCGCTTTCCCAATGGCCGACGACGTGCGCCTGTCACTGTCCCGTAACATCCCCGTATTTACGTCGGGGCGCTGGGGAGGCTTTGCCCCGACCGTGCGCCAGATCGAAGATAAATGCAAAGAACTGCTCAAAGTGAAGGGGGCGTCATGAAATGAGCGAGGCTAAAATTTTCAAAATCCCAAAAGTTTGGAACGCCGATGTGCAGCCTCACTACTGCCCCGGATGCACGCACGGAATAATTCACCGCCTTGTATGCGAGGCAATAGAAGAGCTTGGCATAGAGGACAAAACGGTTGGCATAGCACCTGTCGGCTGCTCCGTGCTGATGCATAGGTATATGAACCTTGATTTCGTGGAAGCAGCTCATGGACGCGCTCCGGCCGTTGCTACCGGCATGAAGGCGGTGCGCCCCGACAGAATTATTTTCACTTATCAGGGCGACGGCGATCTGGCCTCAATCGGCCTTTCTGAAATAATTCACGCGATGAACCGCAATTTGCCCCTTACTACTGTATTCGTCAACAACGCCATCTATGGTATGACGGGTGGACAGATGGCCCCTACCACACTGCTTGGGCAAAGGACGTCCACCAGCCCCCTGGGCCGCACGAAAGACATCAGCGGCTACCCGATCAGGATGAGCGAAATGTTGGCCACTCTTGAAGGAGGCGCGTACATAGAGCGCGTGTCTGTGTCCAACGCCAAAAATATAATAAAGGCCAAGCAGGCGATTTTGAAGGCGTTTAAAAACCAGGTGGAGGGAAAAGGAGTATCCCTTGTGGAAGTTCTGTCCACCTGCCCGACCAACTGGGGTATGCACCCGCTGGACGCCGTAAAATGGCTCGAAGAAAACATGGTTCCGTATTTCCCGTTGGGCGTCTTTAAAGACTTTAAATAGGCGGGTGTGATGACCATGACTGATAAAAAATTTGAAAAATCGTTGATAGCAGCTGGATTTGGAGGACAGGGCCTGCTGGTGCTGGGGCAGCTTGTCGCTTATTCCGGCATGGCGGAGGGGCGTAACGTCTCATGGCTTCCATCTTACGGGCCAGAGATGCGCGGAGGTACTGCCAATTGCAGCGTGATAGTGTCGGACAGCGAGATAGGCGCTCCGGTGGTCACAGAAGCTGACGCGGTTATTGTGATGAACCAGCCATCGTTCACGAAATTCAAGGACGCGGTTAAGCCGGGCGGAGTTTTACTTTACAACAGCGACCTAATAAAACTCGGCGAAGTCAGGGCTGACATAAAAATAATCGCGATTTCTGCCAATACTATAGCGGCAGAAGTCGGCAGTGACAGAGTTGGCAATATTGTCATGCTTGGTGCTTTAGTGAAGGCTTCGGGAATTGTCGGCGATAAAAGCTGCGAGGACGTCATAAAGGAGCATCTTGGAGCAAAAAGGCCCGATCTCCTGCCAATTAACCTTACCGCGTATGAGAAGGGTAAGGCGTTAGTGTAAGATTGAAAACTTGATTGAAACTTGACTGAATTGAAGAGTGTTGGTTCATATCAATCAAAATGCAGTACAAGATAGAGGCGGTATTGCCGCCTCTATTCTCTGAGACGCAAGGCCAGGTCTTATAACTACGAGGAGGATGTTTTGAATGGGGAACAAGAAGTATTTTTCCACAGCTTTAAAATGTTTATTCGTATCGCTGATGCTTTTATTGGTTTCCGTTTACGCCGTTTCCAGTGCTAGTGCTCAAGAGCTTATTGGAGATGGATTGGTGTGTTTCATAGATTTTAGCCGACCGAACCAGAGATCTACAGTCTGCCAGCCCGGCACAAATTTCACTCTCAGGTATTCTATTTTGAAAAGCAGGCTGCTGGAAGGAACACAGGTATTCCCGGTATCCTGGATTAATATGTGCGAGAATGATACCCAAATGCTCAGGTACCGGATTACGGCATCCAATTCTGAGCTTTTAACGCAAGGTTTCAGGTTTGAACCTCTCTCAAGTGGGCGGCCAGCGGTATTCCCAAGCGGAACTACAACTTCCAACTTATTAAGATTTACAGTCACAGCGCCCCCCGAAATTGAAATAGAGGCAAGGGTTCACAGAATAACTCTCACTGTTGACCGTGCAGGGACAACTCCACCAGTGTCAACGTTCCACTTTGAGCTTGAAGTAATCGATGACATGCCAGTTACAGGAGACCTTACGCTACTTGCTATCCAGCGTGGAGTTGAACACCTTGGCCCAACCCAAGCTTTTGCTGATAACCTTATTTTCAGTTTTGACGAAGGCGGCTACAGGAACGCGAGCGGCGAGGTTTTGACTGAAAGACACATAGCACCGTTGTTTGTTGAGCCTTCATTCAGAAGATCTGGCATCACAGTCGATGGAAATACGAGACTACTTCTGGTGGCTCAATTAAACATGGACTCTATGCCAGAAGGCTTGAACGTTGAAAATTTAAGCGCAACTTTCTCCGTCAATTCAATCAACGCGAGCGCAAACAACATGCGCCTTGAGTCTCTTTCGAGAAGACAGCGCGCGAACAGGGATATAACGATAAGGATGGAACCTGTGGAGGAAAATATTTTCCAAGCCACAGCGGTTTTGATTGCACCTGAATACATGACTGAATTCAACAATTGGGGCACGTGGTTTGCCACCACAGTTTCAGTTACAGGGCTGGAGGGTGTGGAAGTACCATCTTTGCGAACCACGTTTGGCTTGTACCAGCCCCCTGTGGTATTGATCCACGGGCTTTGGAGTAATAACAGAACCTGGGGATACGAAAGAGCCGGTGCTTCAGGCGGTATTTTACAACAATTGATGAGCAGGGGGTACGTAGTTCAGTTATACGAATATCCCGGAACTGATGGGCCTCTTGTGCATATGGCGCGAGGCCAAAGAAGTTTATACGATATGACTGTTAATGCTTTAAGAGAACAAATCAGGCGCTTTAATACTGCCAGTAGCCAGGTTGATTTAGTTGTCCATAGTATGGGCGGTTTGATGGCAAGAAGGTTTATGTATGACAATAATTACTATTTAAGCAGAGAGCATAATGCTTTTAACTACCAGAGTGGAAGTATCAGGAGGCTTGTTACTATAGGAACGCCGCATAACGGTTCGCCTTTGGCTGATTTTCTGGTGCGTCGCCCTCAATTTTTTCCGCCCAGCGTTCTGCCGTTCAACATTGTTAATGACACGCGGCATCAAATGGGCTATGATCATATTACGTGGCTTATACATGAACCCAGAGGGCCAAAATTGGTTTTTGCTACTGAAGGTGACGCGAATCTTCCAGCATGGCAAAGAAAAATTAACTTAGCCGTGGAAGACCTTGCTACTCATGGTTCAAATAATTTTATACGCAACCTTAACAGAGTTGCTCCCTTGCCGCCTGTACCTATGCACACCATAGCTGGAGACGCTGATGGACATTTTGTAGCTACTATTGGAAGGGGTCTTGCTTCAGGGTTATTTACAGGGCTGGTGCACACATATTTCTCTATACCGATTAATGTTGTTCACGACATAGCGTTTGGTGGCCCGTCAGATGCCATAGTTTCGGTTGCAAGCGCGCATTTTAACAATACAAACGCGAGAGCCAGGTCTACATTTGGGCCGCATAGGCATTTTGACCATGTTAAACAGACAAGGGATATAGAAATTGCGGCTAAGATAGTGGAAGTGTTGACGTCAGGTTTGGATGTGTTTTCAACGCCAAGTACGAGAAATTCCCCAGGCAGGCACTCCGTTTTCAGCGATTTAACGCCACAAACTTTCTCAATGGGGGGAGCTGGGCCAAGAAATACAACGAGAACGCTGTCAACTGAGCATGAAATTCAGCTTACCAGCAGCCACGCGACTGCCACAACAGGCGACACTGTCACATTCACTTTAACACTTCCTGCGTCTTTTGCTACAGATAACATACTTTTGGCAGAGATCAGAATAGTTGACCCTTTTGAGAATTCAAGCGAATACGAAATGACCAGGGTGAGTGACTTCGTGTATGAATTCAGTTACACAATCAGTGGGAGGACTTCCGGCAATTTGGTGGTCAGGGCTGAAGTGTATACTAAAGACGATAATGGCTATCCAGAAGGCTTTTTTAGAGCAATCATCGTTGATTTGCCAATCATTCCAAGAATGAATACGCTCTGGGGAATGATAGTAGCACCAGCCCATCATAGTCAAATCATAATGACCGCCGGAACAGAACGGCAGATTAATGTAATAGGCGCATTTGACGATGGTTTCGACAGGTTTATCAACGAAGGTTTTATGGGTACAACATATGAAATAACCGGAAACCAAGGAATAGCCACTGTCAGTGAAGACGGACGTATCAGAGCTATAAAACCCGGAGAAGGCACGTTGATTGTGCGCAATGGAGATATTTCGGCTACCGCAAGCATAGAAATTTTTCAATCGGCTGCCTACTGGTTTGTTGAGTCAATCCCTGATCCTGAAGTAGATCTCGACACTGGCGGTAACGACACCGATGGAAATAGCGGCGATGACAGTGAAGGCCGCCGCCGTAACCGCCGCCGGTACGGATGCAACACAATCGCTGGTGGTGCGCTTATGTTTTTGGTGCTCTTTCCACTCCTGAAAAAGAAAAAATAGTGAACAGCGTGTGCCAAACACCCCATGAAGTGTTTGGCACACACCATATAGTTATGAAAATCAAGGTGAAATAATTATGCGCAGAAAATATTTATTGATACTATTGATATTTTTTGTGTTATGGATTGGTTATGAAGTGGTAACCGGAGCTGCTTTTGAAGTACGGCTTACCAGTAGCCACACCACCGCCACTACAGGTGATACTGTAAGGTTTACTGCAACGCTTCCGCTCTACTTAGCTTTTGTGCCAAATGTGTGGCTTAATGTGTTTGAGCCCTTTGATTCAAGCGAGCGTTTAATGGGTATATTCGGACTGCGCACCCGCCGTTTCAATTACCATATCAGAGGCAGAACATCCGGTAGGCTACGTTTCAGGACGGACGTGTATTCTTTGTTTCTGTTAAATATTTTCAGGTCAAATGAGATTGATTTGAAAGTTATTCCAAAGATGGATGAACTTAGAGAAATGATAGTAGCTCCGGCCCATGCAAGTTTTCTTATCATGACTGCTGGGACAGAGCGACAGATTAATGTCATGGGCATATTTGCCGATGGCTTCAACAGGTTTATCAATGAAAGATTTATGGGAACCACCTATGAAATAACCGGAGACCCTGGGATAGCTACTATCTGTGAAGACGGACGCCTCAGAGCTATAAAACCAGGCGAAGGAGTGCTAATTGTACGCAATGGAAATGTTTCGGCTACAGCAAGCATAGAAATTTTCCAATCGGCTGCTTATTGGTTTACTGAGCCTACCCATGAGTCAACACCTAACAACGACAACAACGAACCAGCGCCGCTGGAGTAAGCTTGAAAAATAAAGGATAATTGTCTAATGCGCCGAAAATATCTATACATATTTCTCTTGCTTCTCATATTTTTTGTAATTCACGAAGTGGTAACCGGAAATGCTTTTGAAGTACGACTTACAAGCAGCCACACCACCGCCACGACAGGTGACACTGTAAGGTTTACTGCAACGCTTCCGCTCTACTTAGCTTTTGTGCCTAATGTGTGGCTTAATGTTTTTGAGCCATTTGATTCAAATGAGCGTTTGATGGGTATATCCGGGTTGCGTAGCCGCCGTTTCAATTTTCCTATCAGAGGCAGTACGTCAGGCAAGTTGCGTTTCAGGACAGATGTGTATTCTTTGTTTCTGTTGAATATTTTCAGGTCAAATGAGATTGATTTGAAAGTTATTCCGAGAATGGATACACTTCGTGATATGAGAGTAACCAGAGATACTATATTCATATCTGTTGGCGCAGAGCGACAGATTAATGTCATGGGCATATTTGACGATGGCTTCAACAGAGTTATAAATGAAGGTTTTATGGGTACAACATATGAAATAACTGGAGCCCTTGGGATAGCCGCCATCAGTGAAGACGGACGCCTCAGTGCTATAAAACCAGGCGAAGGCACGTTGATTGTGCGCAATGGAAATGTTTCGACCACTGCCAGAATAAGGATCAGGCAGCCAGCTTCTTACTGGTCTTCTGTTGAACCAACCCCTGACCCAGAGCCTGAAATAGACCTCGGTGCTGGTTATACTCGACAAAGGTAAAAATTCTGATGAACAACAGAAAATGTTTTTCTACAGCTTTAAAATGTACATTTGTGGCGTTTGTGTTATTGGCATTTGGATCGCTGGTATTTGCGGTTTATGGTACTTTCCCATTATCTGGCGCAGAAATGAAGCTTACAAGCAGCCACACCACCGCCACGACGGGAGATACGATTACGTTTACGTTGACGCTTCCATATCCTGTCACTGGCACTATAGTTTCGGCAGGAATCAGAGTTGCAGATTGGTACAACCTTCCAAGTGAATACGAATTGACAAGAGTGAGCGACTTGGTTTATGAGTTTAGTTACACTGTCAGGGGAAGAACTGCCGGGAGAATGAGGGCTAGAGCGGACGTGTTTACTGAAGACGTAGAAAACGATCATTTTGACTGGCTGATCTCAAACACTATTGATTTTAACGTCATCCCCAGGATGGATACACTTTGGGGCATGGAAATATCTGATCGCGTAATAGTCATTACGGCTGGAAGTGAAAGACAGATAAATGTCCTTGGAGCGTTTGAGGATGGTTTCGACAGGCTTATCACCGAAGGGTTTATGGGAACAACATACGAAATAACCGGAGCCCCTGGAATAGCTACTATAAGTGAAGACGGACGCCTCATAGCCCTAAAACCTGGCGAAGGCACGTTGATTGCGCGTAACGGCGACATCTCAGCCACTGCTGAAATATTTATTAGCCAATCGGTTGCTTACTGGTTTTCAGAGCCTACCCTTGAGCCAGCGCCGCAGGAATAAATTTGAGAAAATAAAGTACAATAGTATAAAAAAAGGGCC
>Ga0123352_10008824_pt1 | contig 15719 bp, 12 predicted proteins | sample TergutLab28metaG_FD_89700 | JGI IMG/M metagenome (GOLD analysis project Ga0123352, IMG submission 89700) | Labiotermes labralis P1 segment gut microbial communities from Petit-Saut dam, French Guiana - Lab288 P1 | ecosystem: Host-associated > Arthropoda: Insects > Digestive system > Gut ... | reverse complement strand
TTTTATTGATGTATTCTTAGCTCGACATGTTTCGGGTACATACGCCCATCATCAGGAGCATTAGATGTTGAGTTGCAGCATATGGTTTTCTGCACCGAGTTTTTGGATGGGTGGTGGTCTTGAAAGCGGCTGTGTAGGTCGTGTTTACAGTGCGGATGGTGCTGTGTGCATGGCACCATCCGCACAGTAAACACAACCTACGCAGCGGCTCTCAAGACCACCACCCATCCAAAAACTCGGTGCAGAAAACCATATGCTGCAACTCAGCATCTAATGCTCCTGACGATGGGCCTATGTACCCCAAACATGTCGAACTAAAAATACATCAATAAAATTACCTAGTTGCATCAAGTTGGCATCTCACTTTATTTCACTATTTTAACTTGTTTGTCAGGATTGGGCATAAAGTTGCTCTATTGATGAAAAGTGTAAAATCAGCCACTTCTTAAAAAATTCTGTACTTAGTGAGGCAGTGCTTGTAAGTTGTTGCAAAACACCAACAGTGCTACTCCCTAGCACGCAAAAGTTAAATTGTCATCAATCATAATAAACCTCCAAGTACTTTTTCATTTTAGTGATTTAATTTTGAGTTATACTGTATTCGCACTTATTTTACCTTTTTAGTAAGGCATGAATGTCTGTGGAATGAGTTAGAATTTTACAGATATGATTCTTGAATCAGTATTTTCAATGTACTTTTAATTTTATTGAGCCATTCACTAGTTACAGTAAATATTTAAAAAATTAAAAACGTTAACCGAATTATGAATTAATTTTTACTACAGTAAAAGATTACTGTACTTAGAGTTTAATTAAAGTTACAAGTTCTTTATATCTTGTGTGTTGACTTTATTATTTCTTTACTGTCCTATTTCAGTGATTCTGAGCACTCTGTTCTTCCATCTTTGGCAGCAGTGGATGATAACTGTCTAGTGAGACAAACAATTACATCCTTGGCAACAATGCAGGAAGAAGTGGAGGAAGATCGAATAAATCAGTTTGCTCTCACTGGCTCATCCAGCCACTACTTCATAGAATCATGTGCTTATCATCATAATCAGTTTGAACTTGCTGCTAGCCTTCAAATGCACAATGAAATTATTTCACTGATGGTCAGTCAGTATTAATGTCATATTTAGCAAATATATTCTCTTTCCACCATATTAATTTTCGTGATTTAGCGCATTGATTTGTTTTGTTAAAATTATTTCCAAAACCCTCTTGGAACCATATGTATGTTATAACACATTACATAAAAAATTTAATAACAGACATAAGTTATAGATTTAGCTGATTTCACCCTGAGTTTTATACTGAATAATTCAAGATGTTTGTTCATACTTTTACCCATACACCTGTCCTAAGGGTTTGCTCTACAGTCTTGAATTGTTTTCTTTCTGGCTTTGGAATGACATTTGCATATTTCATTTGTCTCTTTACCTGCCAGGCCACCCATCCACTGAGTATATATATACATATGATCAGTGGATGACTGGCCTGGCAGGTAGAGACAAATGAAATATATGTACATACATGATTGAAGACTGTCCTGCCGTTGCCTTTTAACTTCTTGTCTTTGCTAAAACAAACATAAGACACAGTATGAACTTTTAATGTAAAAAAAGCTATTAAACCCAGTCTTCAAATAAGGTCAAGATTTTTGTTTCAGTTCTGTCAAAAATTGCTGATCTCACAAAAGTATCTGAAAAGTATACATAGACTGGTGTACACTTTTAAACTTCTTACTTTGTACCTTGTGGACATCATTGTTTATTTCAGAATGTTGGTACTGTTCTTCGTGAATACTTCAATCAGGAGTTTGATGAAGTATATGAATTAAAGGAAAAAGAGATGCTTTTGGTAACTGAACGCAATGCACGTCTACGTTATATTCTTTCTGAAATGAATAACACACAGACGGAAATAATTGACCCTGAATGGGGTCAAGATGAGCAACCAGAAAGAATAATAAATGTGGAAGACAATGAGGTATTAAACAAATAATATAAATGGTACTTATATCCTTACATAATAGTGTAAAGTATAGATATTAAAGATCGTGAACCTTAATGGGTGCCTGGAAATCTACAGATAATTTGAGTGTGAGTGTCAGTACAAACTCTTGTTCATTTTAAAGATTAGTAGGATTATAAAGACCCTACAATGAGAAAGATGTCTCAAATAGTGACCTAAATTTCTTCCTTACACAGTGAAAATCTTCAAAGTTTGTATGCTAAAAATTCAAGTAAGTGAGTTTACTGTGCATGTAGAAGAGAGAAACACTCTATCCACTTCAGTATGATTCAGTTTTTTAACCTGGACTTTGTCTCATCTGCCTCCCCACAAAAAAATTCTTCTTTGTTTCTCTGGAATTCAAAGAAGAAATGTAAGACATTAATTCCAAAAGTAATGTTTCTGTCACAGGTGTTTACTACCAGCTGCAGTCTCTGACCATTTTACCCCATTTGAAGTGCCCATGGTGTTATCTGATAAGTATGGTTCATCCCGTTAAACAATAGGTGTGGCAATAAAGAGGAAATTTCAGTCCTGTCAAGAATTGAATCAGTAAAGTTAGTCACTTTGTTGATAATTATTGTGGCTCTTCTAAAAATGGTATGCCAGCTAGTGTTGTATAAAATATGTGAATAATTAAAATTTGCAGCCTAATTTGTAACTCATAATAGTACATCATTGTGCGAGTTTTGTTACAGTCATTAATTTTCAATTACAGGATGATCATATTATTTTTGTGATTCAATTAGATCTGTATAAGTATGTCTTAGACAGCTTAATTAATGCTTTCAAGCCTAATGGTTATGGTTATATTTGTACCATCAGGTTTAACACAAAAGAGTCTGTGATGTTTCGCATCGAGTTGTGTTACCTGTATTTTGTCCACACAGTGTATTTATATTTTTAATTTGATTTTTGCAATAAATGGTGAGTATTTCTCTTTATAGAATTGGCCAGTGGCCTTTCAAATAGGAGCAATTGTTTTCTCAAGACTGGAACAGTCTATGTATATAGGATAGATTAATGTGACTCTGCAGAGGGTTAAATTTTAACACTTTTCTTTTGAAATTAATCACTGCAAGTAATTTCAACTTTCCATTAGTAATCAAACTCATCAAAAATTGCTTTATATTCGTGACAGGTATATTACTAGCCTTCAGAACGATACTAAGAAATGTCTTCTCAGCAGCCTTCTGAGCAAAATAAAAAAAAATTCTGGTTTTATATTGACACTCTAATATCCTGAGATTTTTGTCTATTTGTATTTGCACCTTGTGAGGCATACATTTTATATTCTGCAACTCCATCATATTTTGTGAAAACTCGAATAAAGTGTCCTACACTAAACCAAATTTTCAATCAAAGCTAAAGATTCAAATATCTGCTTTAGACCCTCATACTTGATGGTTTCTGTGCCAGACCTTGAATTAGTATTTACTTTGTGGAACTGTTCCCACAGAGTTTGGTAAGACTGTTATATTGCTTCCAGAGTTCAATAAGTTTAGGCAACCCACCATAACATTGAATATATTGCCAGTTATCAGAAACTGGTTGTGATGGGGCTAGGCACCAGTAATTAGCTTATTTTGGTTTTTATGAGAGTTGTGATACAAGGAATACAGTTTATCACAGAACACATTTAGGTGCTTGAATCCTGCATCTTTATCTACAGCATCACTTATACCAAGTTCAAGCCTATGGCAGGCACAGTGTCAAACACTGACATTAGGAAAATCATGAGTAATTTGTGGCAGCTGACTTTTTTTCCACCATTACTGATGTTCTATCAGATGCAAAAAAAAAATATATCAACTTTTCTTAAAGAACTCCACTGAAAACCAAACTTTAGTAAAGAATTTAAAAAAGAACTTTTCACATGTTTGAAGTCCATATGAAGGGACTGTGAATTTGTCTCATTGGAATTGAATTTTCCTTGCTGTTAATTTAATTACTTTTAGAACTCTGATTAGGGTTATAGTCAGTCTCATTCTCAATAAACCGAAGTAAAACATGTTATAATCTTGTACTCATTTTCACCACATAACTGTAACTTCTGCAGCACACAAATTATTTACATGCCATATATTTTTAGGACTTCTGTTTCAATTCTCAACCAGGTGACCTGCTGTACTTGCTGAGAATTTTGCGGTTACTTGCTGTACCTGGGGGAGGTACTTCGAAATAGTCCACAATCACTTGCACATGCTTACTGACTTAACATTTGTAATTATCTTGTCATTTGTATTTCAACAGCATATATCCTCCACAGCTGGCAGAACAACATTGAATGTAACAAAGTTTGTCTGTTTCAGGCAGGAATAACACCATATATTTCACCCACCCAACAGGAAACCTTGGATAGATTAAATGCTGGGGCAGAGACATGTCACTTTGCAGAACTGGCTGACAACTTTCGTGAACAAGCGCTTGCTGTAATGATGGATGGTATTTTGGAAGTACGCTGGGAAGATGATATCAAGAAAGATATACCAAAACCTAAGTGCATGGTCAGTTACTCATATTTGTATTTAATAAATGTGTTCCTAACACATGTGAATTTTGTTATTGACACTTCTGTGTGATTAAAACATCACAGTTGTTTCAAAATTAATATCCTGTCCCTGTTAGTGAACATTAGATAATACTTTAAGTCAATTCGACTATGCAAAAACTGTGTCCAATGATGTGTGCAATTGTTTACAGCTTGAAAAAAAACCAGATGATTATAATGAAGAAGACCTAAAACTAGTAAAGGACTATGAAAAGAGAGTGGCACTCTATTCAAGTGAATGGGAACGTTACAGAAAGATGCTTGAAACAGAGTTCCAGAAAGTGTCACAGACTCTTAAAGTAAGAAAGTTTTTATGTCATATCCACAGCCTGTACTACTTGTTACCACTGGATTACATGTAAATAGTTAACACCTGATAATTGCACTTGGAAAGAGTATAACAGGATGAAGAATCTACAAAGCTTTTCTCACCTATTAGCCAGTATACTGCTTTAGTCATACATTTAACACTGAATGAGGTGTGGTATTCTTTTATTAACATCTTGACATTGTAAAGCAAAGCAACGGTAAAGCAATCCCTGTACAGGCCTAGACAGGCTCTGAAGGTTCCAGAAGGTTAAGGCCCCAGATTCAAGACAATTGGTAGTGTTGTCAGCCCTATATACTGGCTACTTTTATCCCCCAGGAAATATTTCTGGTAATAATTTCTGTCAGAGGCTGAGTCCCCACAGGGCCATAGTGCAGCCAGAAGGATTATGTGAAAGAAAATTTAAAATGACACCATTGGGAATTGAGCCCGTGACCTTCCGGCTTTTAGCGCAGTGGCTCCATCAACTGCGCCACTGCGTGTCCCATCTTCATATGGTGCAAGTATAATATTCCGTTCTCCTCAATGATGTTTGTGATGTGTATGATTTACAGTACAGTGTATGTACATTGTATATCTTAAAAACAGAAAAAAATAATATATTTCTGACATCACCTAGCCTCTGTTTAAAAAGTTAATACTAAGCTGCAGTCACTGTACCCACTTTTTTTATATGGCTGGTCTGTCAAATTTAATATTGTACATTTTCTGTGCAACACTATTACACATAAAATGTTAATACCAATTTGTTGCATGGTGGTTTTATTAATTATTGCTCCAACATGTTTTGGCCTCAGTTCTTGGCCATCTTCCAAGAGCATAGAAGTTTTTCATTGTGTGCTGCTTATATGCTAACTTATGTGGCAGAAGCTTTAAATGTATGAGTGTAATTATAATTATAATTAAAATATTAAAATCCTTAAAATTAGTTTGTAAAATATAAAATTATTTTAAATAGAAACTGACGTAATTGTGTCCAAACATATGTAATTAGCCTTTTTTCAAATGAAATAGTCCTGGATTCTGTGAAGAAGAATAATGAAGTCTAATTAGGACTGTAAGTATTAAACATGAACGATGTATGCCATGTGTATTTCATAATACATAACAACTTTCAGTTACCTGTCACTGTGTGGACAACATATTCACTACTTTGTGAGAGACACCATGATTTCACAAAGAGTTGTTCTGTAGACTAAATAATTCCTTGTGCATGTCTGTACATATGTACTCCCACAACTATGGGTTTTTCATTACACATATTTCTGTTTCTTTCATTATAATATATACATTTCAGATTGCAGCATATCTACAGCACTGTTTTCTTGCAGGATGATATAATGAAGTTCAATATTCGACTTGCTGATTTGTTTCTCTTGAAGCTTAAGATTGAGGCAGCCATTGGACAAGAAACATTAAAGGTTCATCGATACAAATTCATCATTCATAAACGGCTGTGTCTTTACCTAAAAGTGAAAAATTTGAAGTAAGTAACAACAATGCAAAGGGTATAATCTGTGATGTAGTACACAGACTTTACCAAGACATTCTTTGCCTTCAAAATGTAATGAGATTTTATGATATGTGCATAAGTGTAATTTTATTTATTCCCATGAAAAAGTACAGCCTTCCCTGCACTGATTTTTACTGGAGTCACGAATACTTAACAACTTTTTGTGTAAATCTCACATGGAATTTCATCCAAATCAGAAAGATTTTCAGAAAACTCACAATCAGTCAAAATATTGTTATGGACATCCCTTCTCCCAAATTTTATTTAAATCACAAGAAAAAGTAGAAAATACAGGCAAGATTTAATTTACAACTTTCAGTACAATAATGCTTTTACTGCACCAGTGACTGTGGTGGTGGTGGTTGTGCTATTGATTATTTCTTGTGTTAAGATTGGGCAGGGTAAACTTAATTGACAGTGATCTCGGTTGATTATACAGTGTTTACATATTTTCTCTTCACAGCTGTCACATGTGTAATATTACTAGATAGTCCATACCCACAAATGAATGAAATTTAATAAAATTTGTAGGGGTCTTGAAGAAAGATCCAAACCGTAAAACCGTATTATTTAGGTATTAATTTTTCCTATTTATCCACCCTTTAGAATGTATGGACCTGAAGACAGTGAGAATTTTTGTGTGGGAAAGAAGTCTTATTGTAGTCTCTGGTTTATATTTGTCCTCATCTATATGCCTATGTGTGTGTGTGTGTGTGTGTGGGAGGGGGGGCATATAAAGGTAGACTTCACCTTGTCCATCCCTTAAGGTATGCAGGGGGAGAAGAGGTATAGCTCTTCTCAATGTTGACCTGAGCACTAGATGGAAGTGAGAGGTTAATTTCTTTCCATAACATTTTATTCATTTTTTTATTTTGATACTGTTAGGATGGAAAAAATCAAGCAAGAATCTTCCAATTCAGATCTAGAAGAAAAAATTCAACAATTGCAAAGTTGGTCAAATGATTGTCGTACTGCGTACCATGCTGTGGTGGCTCGTGAGAAGCATCTAGAGAAGAACTTCAAGAAAGAGTTCCCCGAGGTATCACAGGTTGTTTTGGAACAGCTGTTAAAATTTTACAGGTATGTGGCACAAATATGACTGAAAAATGGAAGTTCATATTTATGGTGGTACATATAAATTAATTTTCAAATACATAAAGGAAGTGTGTGTATGTGTGTGTGTACATGAAGTATTACATTGATATGAATTATGACATTGTGATGAATATTGACTAATATATATTTAATAAAGCTGTCTCTGGGTAGCAGCCATGCCAGGTTGATCCAGACGTAGGTGTCTCTTGTGAACCTAGGAGACACACACATCTGGAAGAACTCAAAAAGTTGGCAGTGGTGAAATATATCATCAAGGCAGGTCATCACATCAATTTCAGTTGTATCTCAATATTAAACAGAATATAAGGATACATGGACCATCTCATAAAGGAAGTAACTGAAATGCACTTGAACACTTACAACTTTAACAGAGGCAGTGGCTTCATATTAATCTGGGACTGGTATTTCATAACCAGGACCAAGCAGGCAGAGCACTTGATCCTGCTCACCAGCTGTCATTGGATCATGACCAACTATGATCAAAGGATTTGGGCAGGTATGTATATGACATGGACTGACATCCAAGGTATACAGTTTCCCCAATGGCGAGTAAATAGTTGGTTCTTGAAACGCTGGTTCACTCACTGTTCAACTACCTGGCATGGCTGCTGATCTGAGAAGTTTTATTAAACTAATAAGAAAACCAGTATTATATATGTTACAGGATTATAATTACCTTTGACCAAATGTTGTTGAGTGATTAGCATTCCTATTTCATGTTTAGGAGATATAATTTTCAAATATCAACTGAGAGGTGTGATTTACAATATACATTCTCTGTGATTTTCCTTAGTCCATCTAGAAAACCACCAGAAGAGCACCTCATATTAGACGATGACCACTTTCTACCACATCCTTTTAAATTCATTATTCATTCCCCCTGTCCTATCATTTGATGCATGTGATTTGAGCTATTTAAAGGATAACTAAATAAATGTAAAATAATTACTTCATGAGAACTTCTTTAGTAGACGCCGCCCTAACATGCATCAGCGAGCACAAACATCAGTGATATTGTTGAATGAATTATCTCGGTGCACCGTATCAGCAGATATGCCATCATTTCTTCCACCTGAACATTTGGACTTCCTGAAAGCTCTGGACCAGAATGATAATTACTCCAATTCTCCACCAACTGTAAATGAAGATATGTGGGCTACACTGTGTCATGTGAGACGGTTGAAGGTGGAATGTGAGCTCAAGGTAAGGTACAGTAGCAGGAGACAGTTCATGATTCTTTGTTAAAAATGAAAGATATTACCCATAAAATAATTATATATTTGTCTGAATTTAGTTGCAATTGCAAATACTTTTTAAAGACTTTGACATAAGTTTCATCATGTCCTTATACCTATTCATCCATCCACATGTGCAGTAAGAGAGCCCACCTTACTAATTTCATTCATACTCATGTTGATAAAAACAACCTACACTAAATTCTGGCAGACCAATTGATTTTAGTTTGGTTTGTTGTTCTGATGAAATACACTTGCAATATATCATTATAATTACACAAATGTTTAATTAACTTTAATTAATTATGAGAGCAACTTCAGTATTAAGGGACATTTACAGGCATGATCAAAGATTAAAAATTTTTTTTAAAATATATATTTTAAATCTTGTGACTGTTTTTATAAAATTACACATACACACATTAATTTATTATTAAGTATTGTCATATATAAATTTCATTAATTTTAATTGAATTTAGAGGCTTAACTGAGTCTTGCATATATTTTTCAATTAACATATGATGTTTTCAAGAAATTTGACATGAGCTCCTCTATTACACCAGTAGTAATGCTGTGTGTGTTTCATTAACTTAATTCAGGAATCATTTTAATGAAAATTGTAAGTGAATATTTACGTATTTCTTGTGGGTCCCCTGCTATTTTGATGCAACTTAAACTTGATATATATATATATATATGCCCTAATGAGTAGCGCTATACCTCCACTCCTCTGTATGTCTTCATGGCATGCATGGAGATGATGTTACCTTTACCTCAACCTTGCCATAATACTGATTTGCAATGCACTGCATATACATAAAGACTAATATATATGTCATGTATGAATAATATGAAACTTTTTACTATGTTTCTGAATGATGCATTTACCTGTTCTGCTTATTTTAACAGGCAAAGTGTTGTGCATTAGAAGTTGCTGATTCAGAACAGACAGTGAGTGTGTACCAGAAGCAGCTGGCCACTGAGAAGCAACTTATCACAGCCTTGCAGGATGAAATTCATACAACAGAGGAACAGTTATTAGAACTTCAACATAATACTGAAGTAAGATACTTTCAATGCACATGTTAATAGCAGATACAAAAATCTTTGTAAACTGTTATCTTGCTACCAGTTCCTTACCCAGACATAAAAAACATACTCATCTTATATGTGTTTTATTTTCTGTACCACATTCACTGGGACTGATTCCTAGCACGGAAAAAAGAGATTTTTCTTTCCTTTGAAGCATCCAGGTTGATTCCATCCAGCCTTTTTTTGTATGGGTACTAGGGGCTCTTAGTCCATACACATCTAGTGCCAAGCTTAAAATGCATGGATGCATACTTCCTCTTCCCCATATGCCTTCAAAGTGTTGTCCTTAATAAGGCGTACGGACAGCTTTGTATCTTTATAAATCACAACTTCATGTGGCATGAAAAAAAGAACAGAAACAATAAGACACACCGAACATTCAAATCAAAAGTTTTGCATGAAATATATCTTTGAAATAATTTTAACTGTCAGCCATCTGTCTTCCAAGGATCTGGGATTTCTAACATCTTTCTGCACCTTAAAAGTGCATTGATTGACGCAGTGAAAATTACACATAAATAAATAGACAGATAGGAGAAGTAGTACTATTCAGTGCCTATATGTATTATGTGTGAGTGTGTGTGTGTGTGTGCGTGCGCACATGTGCATGATGCTACCTAGAATTTGAGACTGGGACCAACAAAGGTATTATTTTGCATACCACTGGGTGAGAAACCTCAACATATTGTGCTCTGCTGCTCTTGTGCTTAAAACTGTGTTAACTATGTCTGAAATTTGCGTCGTTGAAAATGGATTTTTTATTTATATCTGAAAATAAAATAGCTGGTCTCAGTAACAATTATTTCTTTTTCCTCTTACTCTTCTCACTTGTTAGTGTTAAACACTCATTACCTTTTACGTTTGTCACTGTTGCAATTAATTTTATTTTTTACAGCTGCAGTTAGTAATGAAACAAGGTCTATTTGAAATAACCACAACTGGATTAATATCCGATTTTGAGGATGCTATATTGATTACACATGAAGAAGTTGAGAGTGTAAATGAGCTTGTTAAAGTAAGTACATTTTACACAAAGGATGATCGGTAAGTGACAGTATTGACTGGAGACTTAATAAAAACCATGTGCTTTTACGAAATAAATTTACTGACCTTCAAAATTTCTTTTTCTACTTCAAAATACTGAACCCACGTAATTTCTCAGTCACAAATGACTTTATGCGAAATTGTTTGCCTTCTGATTGTACCTATTACAATATTTTTATGATCAATACCAGACCTAAAATGGTAACTGTTCAGGTCTTTAGAAATATAACATCATCTGAGCTACGTGAACGATGATCTAAACTTCAGAGTGTTTCATAGGAAAAACTGAAGCATTTTGCGATAAAATATCAATTTGCATTCAGTGAAATAACCACTCTGCAACCTATGCCATTCATATATTCCAATATGAACTACATGAAGCCCTTTCCGAATTAAATTTATCACTTCCAATGTGCTATACCTATTCTACCTAAACACACACTGTAAATCATCATATGTCTTCATACTACTCACATATACAAGGCAGATCTGTTAAGAAATATGTCACTTCATATGTGCACAATTAAAAGTTATGTGTATGACAGTTGCTGAATGTATTAAATGAGCATGACACATACAGTGACCTATTGCATGATCTAGACAAGCAGGATTTAGTCTGATTCTGGACAGAGTTTATGTCCTGTAACTTGCTTATAATCTCTCCTTCATTAAGGACATTCTAGGACTTGAATGAAATATGTATCCTCTTATTGAGTGTTCTATATGCTACACAGACTGTGAATGCAAAGTGAAATATGAATATAGTGCCTACTAAAGTGTAATCTGTAGCTGCTAAAATGTAAGTTACCTTATAAAATGCAATTACAGTTACTCAACATTTGAACAAAGAAAGATTTAATGTATGGTATAAACTTCATGTTTTACCAGCATGCATCAATTTGAAATAGACATTTTACCCTGCCTTTTCATATTCCTGTAACTATATAGTTTGGATTTTTGCCACCAGAAATAAAAACAATATAGCAGAAAATTAAAAAAAAAAAGAAATATTATCAGTCACTGAGTGGACTGCTTCTTCCTTCATTTGTGACAAACGTTCAATCTGTACATGAGCAAAATGTTACAGAAGATATGTACGTGTACGTGAAATATAAATCACAAACAGATATGGTGACAGAGTTAATTGAAACTTCTTACTCGGCATCTATGTTGAAAGATGGGCAATTTAATTTTAGTTCCCACCTATTCACTAAATTCCTACTTCACATGAAGGTCAAAGCAAACGTAATCAATCTTTTATGAGAACAGTACTATTTGTCAACAGGAAAATTACCATAGCTACAGGACCCAAAATAAAAAATCTGGTTTACCTGAAACACTTAACATGATGTACATTTTGATGTGTTAATGATTCATGCCTCTATAGCTGGACTTTTAATTCACATTCAAAGTTATAGCATTTTATGATTTTATGTGTTGTAATGTTGCTACTCTTTAATAGTTGCATTAACAAAATATTTACTCTTGGAATAAAGGAAGACAAAGCCCAAGGATAGCCACAAATTTGTCAAGAATAAATTATAAAACTCTTGTTACAATATATGATCTATTACAGTAAATGTTTGAGAATTGAGTACCAAGACCCCACTGCTAATAGTTTAATATGCTGTTGCTGCAACGAATCTTTTCAGAAGGCTGGTAACCAAAAGCTAGCGGCAATGCAAAGGGCAACCAATTTGCATCGAAGTATTATTATTAAAGAATGGGAACATAAGAAGCTAAAGACAGAGATTGAGGACCTTCAGGATCATCTTATTAACCTACAATCTATGAAGGTAGAAGTAAAGGCTCTACTAATTTAGTATTTTGCCACAGTTAATAAGAGCAATATGAAACAGTACTGTCAGTCTTTGCTTTGTGATGAAGACAGACATTGTAAAATTTCATTCATACAAATTTTTATATGGATATGCATATCCTCCTCTTAGTATCATCTAAATATGAAATCAAACATCAGAAATCTGCTGAATAGAATCAGTGAATTGCATGTTTTTCATTTCAGGAAATAACATTTTTTATTATTAACTTTGGTCATTTTTAGGTCATTTGAGAAGGTAACCTACAATTATTACATTGCACTTCTGAGAACTAGCAGCTGTCTCCAGGAACATATCAGTGTTCCATATTACTTCTCAAGGAGAAAGTCTGTAAAAGCAAATCCAGACCACATATCTATTTCTACATGTAACACAGCTGATGATAATAAAATGGTGTGTAAAATGTGAACTGTTTAATGAAGCTATACATCACTTCTTACAGGTGACAAGAGACATTAAAATGTTTCTCAGCAAGCAGGCTAATGGCACAGGGGAAAAAAACAGCATTCTTTCAATTGAACAGGAGGTTGCTCTGCTTAAAGAGGTAAGACAGCAGCAACAGTGCTGTCACTGAAAGCGAGGCCAAACTTGAGGAATGTGTTCGAAGAGGTCATCTGGATCAAAAATACTGTACAAATACATGTATAGCTTTGATTCAAGAACAACATCAAGTATACTGTAACCTTGAATTGAATGTAACTGTAATGAGTTGTAAACTTGATTGATTCGAGTTGTAGAGTAGCAAGTTGGCACCACTGTAGCCATTTGATGCTCTAATTGTCTCTCTTTGCTGGTGGCATTATGTCTTGTCACACAGACGGGTTATTCAAAATGCCATTTAACATTCACAAACAAGAAATAAGCAAATTCAAACTAATATTACAATTTAGACACAATTTTGATGGAGAGTAGTCCCTTCCTACAACCGAATGAAGGCAATCACAGCTTGGAGGAGACAACATTCTGGATGCTATGCAATGAAGCCCACGCACCATATGTAAGGGTAGGCAGAATTCCCATGAGCTCTGGTACTGCACTTACATGGGTGTGGAGGATTTTGTAGCAATGGCGTTTTTCTGTACCACTTCCAGAGAACACAAAACCTTTTTCTGGCAGGTCACACCAGCCACATACTTTTGTGAAATACTGCAGCCATGGCTACAAATAATGCTAGCATTGTTCAATGATGAGGCTTAATTTACACATGATAAAGGTAAAGCAGTCCAATTACAGGCCTAGACTGACCCAGAGAGTTCCAGGAAGTTAAGGTTCCCAGATTTCATGACAACGGCACAGGTTGGTGGTAAGGTTGTCAGCCTTACGCACCGGCCAACTTTACCCCCAGGAAGTGCTCCTGGTACTCATTTCTGTTAGAGGATGAGTCGACCCCAGGGCCATAGTGCGATCAGCAGGATTTTATGTCAATGAAAAATTCCAATGACACCAGCTGGGATCGAACCAGCAACCTTCTGATTTGTAGCACAGCACCTTAACCACTGTGCTACCCCTGTCCCCAGTTTACACAAGACAAAATTAAAATACCAGGAAATATCACTCTTGTGCACAGCTAAATCCTAAGTAACTTTCACCAGAGGTTTCTCACAGGGGAATGATGTGAATACTACAGAACTACCTACTTGGACAACATTGTATAGAACATTTACACCTACTTGTTACAATAATTTTCTATAAAATGAACTGCAAATTTAATTAGAGGATTTGCCTCTGGCAACAAGAGGATAATGTCGTGGAGCACCTCCACATTTTGGAAGAGAGGTTACGGAGTATCTGAATGAAAATTACGTGTATCAAGCAACATGGATAAGAAGTGGAAGACTGGTAACATGGCCAGCCCATTCACATGACTTAAACACTATGATTTCTTCCTTCAGATTTCATGATATCTTGGGTGTACCATTTTGGTAAGCCAGAAACAATGGTAGCAGCTGGCAGAATGCAAGGCTGAAGCCATAAGAAATAAAATTGAACAGAACAATGAATGCAGTGATGCCAATCAGCATGCATATAGACATGTGGTGTTTGTTTTGAAGATTTATCTGTAAATTTTTAAGTTATGCTGCCAAGGATTAATTGAAAATTTATACTGTATTCATAATTACAGTGCAGTGGTCAATAACTTGATAATGGTGTCAAAATGACCTGAAATTTGTAAAGCACTTTCGTTCCAAATTACCTCTAAACACACTTCTGAAGTTTGTCCAACATGTCACAGAATATTCCGTGTAGTGTAATTTAGTAACTGCTTTACATGAATGAACCTGTTGTGGTTGCATGATACCAATGTAGTTTGCATCCAGTCACTGTACTTCCATCTCCCACTCCATTTATGTAAGAAAGCATCAGACTAGCAGTTTCAGACACATATGCCACATGACCCCTCACATTGGAAACCACTTACATCCACTACCTAAAGCGTGTTCACATTATTTCCCGTAATCCTGTACATCAATGTCACTGCTGAGACATCATCTTACCAATTACCACAGTTGTTTACTATTTTTACTTTGTGTTATATATTGTCACTTACTACAAGACTAAAATGCTGAAGTGTGAAGGGCACAATGAACAACTGTGTATTCAGATATTTTTCTTTTTTATCAGTCATATGAGAACACAACTGAAAAAATTCAGGAGCAACTAGATGATATAGATAACAAGATCCATACACAGACAAAAGAAAATCAAAAGTTGGACATGGAAGTTGCAACTCTCAGTGTAGATGTTAATGAGTCACAGTTACTTCAAGATTTGGGACTTAAATCAAGACAAACTGAAGCTGCAAAACAGAGGTGAGGTCTGAGCTTAAGATGGAATTAGAATACTTCTGTGAAAAGTTAACTGACTTTTAAAAGGTTTTATTTGGTAACAATTTTGAAAGTAATACAACATTTGCCAAATGTGAACTGTTTTATTCACTGGCAAATTAAAAAACTAAAAAGTAGCTTCTGACTTCAGGGGAATGGGTTAA
>Ga0123352_10008821_pt1 | contig 15724 bp, 8 predicted proteins | sample TergutLab28metaG_FD_89700 | JGI IMG/M metagenome (GOLD analysis project Ga0123352, IMG submission 89700) | Labiotermes labralis P1 segment gut microbial communities from Petit-Saut dam, French Guiana - Lab288 P1 | ecosystem: Host-associated > Arthropoda: Insects > Digestive system > Gut ... | reverse complement strand
GTACAGTACGGTACAGTACAGTACAGTACAGTACAGTACAGTACAGTACAGTACAGTACAGTACAGTACAGTACGGTACAGTACAGTACAGTACAGTACAGTACGGTACAGTACAGAAACTTTATAGAAATTTGTGAGTATGCAGACGGTACAGAAATTTTATAGAACTTCTTAACTATGCGGGGGCACGCCGTGGCGCGATTGGTTGAACTGCGCTACAAGCCGGACGTTGCGGGTTCGATTCCCAATGGTATCACTGGAATTTTTCATTGAATTACTCCTTTCGGCCGCACCATGGTCCTGGGGTCGACTCAACCTCTAACAGAAATGAGTACCAGGGATATTTTCTGGGGTGTAAAGACAGCCAGTGAAGTGGGCTGACAAACTTACCACCTTCATGTGCCGATTGCCTCGAAATCTGGGAGCCTCAAGCTCCTGGCTCTCTCAGGACCTGTCCAGGCCTGTACAGGGGTTTCCTTGCATTACCTTAAGCTTTGTGACTATGCGGCCGGTAAATCAGTTTTATAGAAATATATGTGTGTGAAGGTTGTACGGCAGATATATCCCTGTTTAGACTTTTAGCATTCCACTTTATCAGTTTCACTTGAGTGCTTTTCTGATCGCGTCTTTTCTTTATCCTGATAAATCTCATCTTCATGTTTTACACATTATTCCAAAAATATTTACTTTAATGTCGTCGCCAAGTTCTTAATCTTAAACAACCGCCATTTTTTTAAAACTTGTGAGAAGAAAAGTATCCTTGAGGCTCTTGAATTCTAGACGTCATGTATACTTCAGTTTGTTGCACTCTCTTTTTGCTCCACAGAAATATACTTACATTATACAAAGTTTTGTATTAAACTTGGAACAGAAAATAGTTGAAAGTGTAGATATCTCATATTAACATATTTTACATTATTTTCATTAACTAGGCTCTGGATTCCACTCTAAAAATGCCATTGCGCTATTCCAGATGACTACGTCACTAGAGTATATTCATTGCTTGTGGTGTATGTGTATTTTAACTAAACGAATTCCATTTACCGAGCGAGATGGTAGTAGCAGTCAATATCTGACGCCAGGACGCTGAATTACGCCACAACGTAGTTCCACCTGATCCAGTACTAGCGGCTTAACCATTTGCTATGTTATGTTGAATCTCACTACATACTACAGTAAATGTAGTTATTGCAGTGTAGCTACATTTTGTTTTGTCTAGTGTGTAGGAGTCTAAACTACCCATACGGATTGCGACCTAGTTTGTGGTTTGTTAGGGGAAAGAAAGTAATTGCTTTAGTTTGATCAACATTCCGTACAAACTTAATGTTCAAGTAAAGCTAACACTCTTGAACCAAACCAACACGCTGGACCGACTCAACCCAATACGCGGCAGGTTAAGACGCCGAGGTACGGGGGAACGTGTCCTTAAGCAGGAATAACGTACTTTAACGACTTCACTTCAAAATACCGATAATGTACCTACACCACACACCTCTCATCAAGCAGGCACAACACATACATCACAACACCCACACCCAACACACCAGATCTGACAGACATAATAATTAGATACCAATCAATCACTACGCCATACACATATTCACATGAAATCCCAACTATGTTTACTACTCATTGTTCCGCACAAAGACACTACGGCTCTCACATCTTACGGTTTTCCCCCCTTTGTTACTGTGCAGAACACCATGTTCGGTAGTACACAGTCTTGTTCTCCTGAAGATGGGCATAATGATGCCCGAAACATGTTGAGATAGAAGTTTGATAACAAACATCAGATTAGTTGCATCTTGTTGGTTTCTCTCTCTTCTGTTTATTGTATTAGTACCGTCCATACACAACATATGCAAAGACCAGATGTATTAGTACAACTGGGTTATATCTGGCGACATGGACAAGGAATTTGACTGTACCTTAACAATACTATTCTTTGTTGGCCTGAGGATGGCCGTTTAGCGGCCGAAACATGTCGCCAGATATAACCCAGTTGTACTAATACATCTGGTCTTCGCATATGTTGTGTATTGACGGTACTAATACAATAAACAATTGTCGATACACAACGGGATGTCTCCCTTGAAATTCTCTCTCTTCACCCTACGTATAGTATCGTATTTATACTGTGTTGTAAGTATGAAGTCATATGAGTTTGGGTTGATTGTGGTGGGGGAGGGAGCCGTGTGAAAACTTATACAATTTGTAGAGATTTAGTTTTGCGCCTGATTACACTCAGACGCATCAAACTCGGTAGGAGTCCTCTGGGCGAGGAATCGGTCCGCCGCAGAGTTCTCTACCTGTACAACACGTAACATTCATAAGAGACAAGCTTCTATGCCCCTGTCGGGATTCGAACCCGCAATCCCTGCAAGCGAGCGGTCACAGACCTACGCCTGACTGCGCGACCACCGGAATCAACTCGTATAGCACCACTTCATTTTTTAAACCAGAACCTCTTCTGTGGATTGCCGCTCTCAATTTTTATTGCTGAGTAGATGAGTCAGCGATGGGGCTAAGCCACAACATTCCGAAAATTCTTTTTTTTTTTATTTCTGCAGTGTACTGCCATCTATAAAGTGAGGTAAACTGACATGTTACAATGAAGATGAGCATACATGCATATAAATGGCCCCCATTTTTATCTATGTTAAGTCACATGTACTAAATGACTCAATATCTCAGAATTTTTCTAAGTGGCATAACCTCTTCTCCGACTCACCCACTCTTTGTGGGATATGGTAGCAAAAACGAATGTACACACTGATCTATCCGTTTTACCCACATATTTATGACAGAGCACTAGGCGATGAGTAAAGTATTGCGGGTGTTTAGTGCAAGAGGTGTCTGTGGTTTCATCGAAAGACAAGGCTTCTTATGAAACAGTTTACAGAATTCTGTGTTGGGCGCAAGTGTGCGTTTTACTGAAAAGTCGTTAGGGGAATACAAGTTATTAATCAAAAAGCAAATTGCATATAGGTCGGAAGTGTTTTAAAACCGGAACAGAAATGCGATTAGTATCTGGAGCCCACGCGGCCTCAACCTAGGCCTGTACGTTCCCTGGAAGAGCTGCCGGAATTGTGAGATTGGATGCGGCGCCTACGTGCGTAAGATAGCGATAGCAGCATACTGGGTACCACTGTGTGTGTGTGTGTGTGTGTGTGTGTGTGTGGAGCTTGTGAAAAGTGTCGCTTGCAGTTATGTGTCTCAGTAAGTACTGTTTGAAATGCGTCACGTACTGTCATGTCTATGTGAGTATTGTTTGAAGTGTGTCACGTACTGTCGTGTCTCTGGAAATGTTGTTTGAAGTGTGTCACTTACTGTCGTGTCTCTGTAATTATTGTCTGAAGTGTGTTACGTGCTGTCGTGTCTCTGGAAGTGTTGCTTGAAGCGTGTCACGTACTGTCGTGTCTCTGGAATTATTGTTTGAAGTGTGTCACATACTGTCATGTCTCTGTGATTATTGTTTTAGGTGTGTCACATGCAGCCATACTTCTCAAAGGGTATTTGTTAGTCGAATTCTTCCCGTTGTGTCGTGACTTTTAATGTTGCTACAATTATTTCCATAGAACACCACAGTTCTTTATTTAGTTTATGAATAATACTACATGTTTCGGTCCTTCTTATGTACTACCATCAGGCAATACATATTTAAAACACAGGTATGTACAGGGCCCGGCAGAAATACCTGACGATTTGGCAACACAGCTGTGAGTGGAACCATTGGCGTGGCGAATTTGTCCTTGAGCGCCCTTCTAGCGAGACTCAAAGCATTTCAGTTGCCATGGAGCGCTAGTCTGTACAGCATCGGGCTTTAGCTGTGGAGACGTATTTCTACAACAATGATTCTGTCGTTGTGACTCGGCGGAAATTTCGTCTGCACTTCAATACTCATCGGAATGACAGTGTCCCTAGTGGCAATACTGTACTGTTGTGGGTGGGAAAGTGCAGAAAAACAGCGTCTGCCGCAAAAAGAAAACGTCCAGGAAGAGAGCCTTCACTTAGAACTGCTGAGAACGTCGAAAGTTTGCGTCAGGCTTTTGTCAAAAGTCCTCCGCTTGCGGGAATGTGCTGACAACAAGCGACGCCACCTCACAGACACTGTATTCAGGAAGTGAATATTGCAATTAAAATGCTTTGAGATAAAGATAATTTTAGTAATAAATTCGCGTAAAAAGATAGTATACTTTTCATTTTATAGTAACTTAAAAATCGTCAGGTTTTTCTGACGGACCCTGTATATATGTAAGTGAATATTTGGAATCTGCGAGCACACAAATATTACGATCTTATTTCAATCTTAACGTAACATTAAATTTTAAATATTAACTCTTCTATGTTTGTTTTATTGTGTTAAAATAACTGCTGCAAAATTCTTAAAGTTACTAAAATTAGTGTTTCTTTCTCTTAATTTTTTTTTAATAATCACATTTTAACTTTTTTCTGAGGTGTATTGCTTTTCCGAAACCATTTTTTCTTGGACTTAATGTGTACTTATATATTATGCAATTTTAATGGCGTTCAATATTTTCTCGTTAAGTTGCATCTATATCCCCGGTCGCAGCACGTATTGTGACAGCGTTTTAGTAGATTATTTGAACTTCTCTTGAAGGATATAGATTTTCCCGTTGGCTCCGATTTCTTCTGTGTGTTGATCTTTGTACACCAAGTACTTTTTTTCAAGTAGTTTCCTTTAATTTGGTTTAGAATTTGTTTTTCATATTTATCTGTCCCACTATTATGTTTTCTATTTCTATATTTTTTATAGGCTTTTAATATTTTGCCCAGCTTTGTATCTAATTATATCTTAGTCTCAGGGATTGAAGTTAGTAACAGCTGTTGCTGCTTTTAGGGCTTGTGTCTGGATCCAATTTTTGTATTTATAATGTGAATTTTAAGCTAGGCCTTTGCTCAATAGTTTAAGTTCTTTTTTTTGTGTGTGTGAAGATTACGTTGGTGTCATTACCCAGCTTTGAATGGAAACATCACGATGTGCTTATAAACGTAATATAATACTAATTAGTGTACGTCAACACGACTACTTTATTATTCAAGGTACTTACATAGGCGTATATTTCGACTATAGATTTGTCATCTTCAGGCCTATTTTTGTCATTTTGTCGTGTTTACACGATGGGATCCCAGAGTGTGCATAGCATCTTTTGTCTCAAATAAAAAAATAGGCCTGAAAATGACTAATCTATAGTCGAAACATGTTGCCTATGTAAGTACCTTGAGTAATAAAGCAGTTGTGCTGAAGTACACTATTTAGAATTATATCATTACCCGGTGTTCTAAGATAAACGAAAAAAAAAATAATTGTTGTATTCGAGAGCAACTAATATAGAAATATTTCAAGAAGTTTTGTTTTAAACGTATCACATAGTCTATATAAGAACTAACATGAAGTCTGAACTTGGTAAATACACACAGAAAAAACTTTATGAATTAAATGTTTGTGGTTTCAGTAGTTTCGTCACTTATCTTCGGTATTGTCACTTGACTTTCTCTGACAGATTTGTTGGCAGACCTGATATAAAGTAGTGTGAAGTGGAGAAGACGCGATAACTACTGAAGACACTAGGAACATTTATATCACATATACATTACACTTTCATGAAAATATATTTATTTGAATGATAAATAGCCGTATTTAAAGACAGTGGTAAACACGGATTTGTAAGATGTTAATCTGACAAGAAGAATAAGTGATGATGCTGTTTTACAATAACAGTAGGCTACCTGTATTTGCACCAAATAAAATTCTTGTGTGGTCACCTGTTATTTACTGCATTCAACACAACCGAAGAAGCTTTAACTTCAAATTTGTTTCATCTTCTACATTCTTCCTCAGTGAGTTCCAGTGCTCGTGTCACGTGTTACCTCGTTTTTAAAAATTTAACATCAAAAAACCAGTTTTGGTTATTTATCCTGTGTTGTAGTTTATTACCCATAATTTATCACACTTTATGGTACTGTACCTGAAGTTGCGGACGTTCAGTCTCGATTAGTGTTAACTGTGTTGTGTGTCATGACAGTGGCGCTGGGCAGATACTCGGTGCCCTGCTGTATGTCGTTGTGCTGATTGAAACGTTATATAAACCTTTCTCTGTGTGTAAGCCATCAAACCTTTTTTAAGATTTATTATGGATCCATTTCTGTGTTTATGATTTTGGTCATAATGTTCCCTAACTTACCGTACGTACGGTGATTTTTAGAAATGTATACCACCTCCATCGGGTGCTGTGGGTAAAATTTAATTTAGTTATACCAACACTTCCTCAATTGTCAATAAAACATGCACTGGGCCGAAAATCTTTGCACCTTATCATGAATTTAATCCCAATTTTTCCTATAGGGATCAAATGCTTATTAAAACGTAGTAAGGGCTTTCAGTAACCAACACAGCAGACATTCGATTTAACGCACTAAGAAGTGCGTAATCCGTAAACGCCAAAATATCCATAACTTTCGAAACGTATTTTAAATCTCATAAAAATTCCACCACTTTAAAATAATCCTTTTTAAATAGATACATTGTAGTATGCTTTCTTCTGGATAATTCCCCGGCGTCTGAATTTTATATGCCGACGTTTCGGAACACTGTGTGTTCCATCTTCATAGGCAGGTAGGTATGAAGTCTGACTAAATATGAGAAAAGTTAGAGTATTTGTACGTGAAAAGGTTTGGATCGAAAATAGTCTGAGCCAATAGGAAGAATGGTGACAGGGTAGGGGCGGTTCAGAGTACAGAAACAGGCTGTGGAGGGTAACATAGTGTGCCTAAACGTCGGCATATAAAATCCAGAAGCCGGGGAATTACCCAGAAGAAAGCATACAACATTCAGAACACGGCGAAAGTTTGAAATCAAGACACATTTTAATTTACACAAGAAATGGAGTGTACTTAAAAATATACAATATTTAAATTATTGTAGGAAACTGCAACATTATCTCTAAACCCGAACAGGGGCGTTGCCCCTTGGCCCCATTCTTGGTAACTTTGTTTTATCTAAACGGATCTGTCTCTTCTGTAGGCGCACTGACATCTTCACTCTATGCCTATTTGCGATGTCATGCCTTTTGTAAATCGCCACAGTCAACCATCTCTTGCATTAAATTAAACTGTCATATGCTTTGCCATTGTATCGGCAACAGATTGTATCGATACGCCTCTGACGGTCGTGCCGCACGAACGTTGCTATACCTACGTTTTCATCATAGCTTCTTCTATATTTGTTTTGCTGGCTTCATTTATTCCCTTGGGCGACTTCTTGCATAATGGCTAGTGCTTTCTGTATCAAAAATTAATGAACATTTCTGCCGATCTGACATAGTTCTTGTAATGTAAGGCTATTTGCTTTTTCATCTTGTACTTCCTACACGGCTGTACTGTTTACACCAGGTTCTGGCTTTTTAATTAACTGTAACATTTGCATTACATTTACATACACTCGAGGTTTTATTTTTGAATTCCTTAGACCCCATATTCATTAACTTTAAGGTAAAAGAAAAATCATGTCACAAATACAGAGTTTAAGTATTCAGTAAAGCTTTCACGACGACTAAATTTAATAAAATATTCTCGGGCTAGCAACCGCGTCAGGTGGTTAAATGGCGATGAAACCACCGTTTCGAGTATCATTTCTATTCTCGTCATCAAGGAAATGAAGAAACGTTTATTTAATCGGCGTTGAACCACCTGTCGCGGCCGTAAACCCGAGAATATTTTATTGTATTCTATAGATGTCTATTGTCCTTGTGAAGATAAAGACAAACATGGCGTCTTAAAGAAGAGCATCATATTTCTTCTCCATGAAGGTGGGTGTTACGATACATTGGTAGGTACGCGAAGAAATTGTACTTTTGATAAAACAGTTTTGGTAGCAAATTTTGTAAAAATGGGGCGGAAAACAGTTCAAAATTTTCTCTGATTTGGCCAGTACCTTCCAGACTAATTGTGGGTCCGTCCAATAGAGTCTCTTGCATATACTTTCTGAGAGTCAAGGCTTGAGTGAGGAAAGAAAAGGAACCAAACGCCGTAATGAATATCATAGAAAACAGTGGGTCCAGTGGGAAACGGTTTATAGTGCTGTTATGTAAATTATCATAAAAAATGTTCTAACACAGAAAAATTAAATATTATCAACGTGGTAGCAGCACTTTGGAACCACTTACTTGCAATGGAATGCATTTAAGGAGGGAGACGGAACTGCTTGAAGGTGCCAATCTCAGATTTAGAAAACACCTTCACAAACTGCTTCACACAAAGCTTTTCTGTCCGAATGTGGCAGTACTGGCATATATATATATATATATACATAGCTATATGCGCAGACTTCCATAAAATCTGTAGTATCGATGATATCAGTTCATTCAAATTGCGTTTTAAAGAGCATCTGTGTAGATGGATCCTATATTCGCAGTACACATATTGAACTTATGGAAAATTAAGAAATTCTATTAATAAAATCGTGCGTGGAAGTAAGGAATGGGTAGTTGAAGAATAAAAGACCAACTTGATGTCACTAATTATTTTACTTCACTTCTTATGTGCTCAACATGTTTCCGACATTAATGTATCCATCATCAGGAACTTGCGACTTTGCTGTTGGATTACCACATCGTTGTCCGTGTTGCAGGCTGTCCCCGCATCCTGCAACACGGACACCACTCAAACTCAGCCACACCAAATCTCCAACACACAACGAACCGAGAACGAAACGACCGATGTGGTAATTCAACAGCAAAGTCGCAAGCTCCTGATGATGGATATATTAATGTCCGAAACATGTTGAGTACATAAGAAATGAAATAAAATAGCAAGTGACATCAAGTTGGTCTTTTATTCTTCAACTATTACAATGATGTACGGTGCAATAAACATAAGATAAGGAGTGGGTAATTTATACAAAAAAAAATTCAAATGTAAGTTATTAATATGTTTTGATAACAGATATTAATATAATGTTATGATCGTTTCATAAGTTTAGTCAATGTAAGACACCCCCGAAGATGAGCAGATGTAGTCAAAATATATAAGATATATTAAAAGGAAAGTATGAAGTTTTTGCGATGGTAAATATTTTTTAATAATTTTGTACAAAATATTTTTTGCAGTCACACGATTGGAACTTACGAACTTAGTCTTGGTTGTGTGTCAGGAATGTGTGGATCTAAATACCGAAAGTTGATGGTCGCTTCCTACCACGCACAGTGGGTTTAATTAAGCGAAAGCTGGCCAAAATTCAAATTCTTCGACTTCCATGAAATGTTTAAAAATCTAGCTGAGGGACAAAAGGTAGTTCCCAGGAGAACGAAAATGTTAGGTTTATGGCTGTTTAGATTTGTTCGCGGTAAAGGCAAACAAACAGAGCGTTTTATTAGCAACGGATCGGAAGTTACTGTGTACGCAAATATCATTAGTTACTTTGTTAATTATTTTTTCGGGTGACAACTTAATTTAATACGGGAACTGATTATTGAGCAGATAAATAAACGTGAGCAATGCGTACATTCATTAAAATTCAATATTTTATATGAAATAAATAATTTTTGTTCCAATTTATATTACGCTAATTATTTTTTGCTTAAAATTTCAAGCCCATTATCGACGTAGATTTGCAAATTTGAACTTAAACGATCCAGCTTCGTTTCTTGCATTGTTATATAGCTTCAAACCTTGTTATTTATTATTATTATTATTATTATTTTACAAAAAAAGCAGCTAATACTTGCTATTCTCGAAGTTATGAACGATTGCAGGACGCAGTGTCATGTACTTACAAAATTTCAACGTGCGGTTTGACTCGTAATCTATCATTTTGAGTGCCTGAGGTCGATTGAAATAATATTTAGTAGAGTACAGATGACTAGCTAAGCTTAAACATTACGTCTTTTATGTTCATATACACGTATATTTCGTATTCCCACACATATATTCATATACTTATTGTCCCATGTTTTACAATAAACCATGCAACAATTTGCACATTTATATACAGATTGATACAAACTTACAGCGCAAGGAGTTGTTTAAGATTTGGATACAAAGGAAAGGCGACCACAGCAACATAAATTATGAATACGTTCAAAATAGTGTCATAGGTTTGTACAAACATTTTTGTATGTAGTTAAGAATCTAGGTATCGCATGCAGATTTCTTTTATGAAAAATAAGCCAATATCAATTAGGCATTAATTGTTTTACTTTCAGTTTTGAATCAGTTTTATTCTCAGTTTGGTTAATAAAATCATAATTATTATTTTACACCTCGCTTTGAGCTTGAAGAAAAATTTCCGAGTGCATTAAGAAAAATTTGTCAGAGTATATTTCGTGTTTGTAGTGAATGTTTTAAAATATGGATTTAGCAGGAAGAAACCTTCAGTATTTTGTATCAAAAATGCAGAATGGTTGGAGCAAGAAATCAATTTACACATTAAAGGTATTGCCAAACGGAATGAAACAGATTACGAAATGTTTTGCACTTAAGGTAAAAGTGGTCGTCGAAAATTGGCGTTTGAAGACAGAAGCGAAAGGAGAAAACGCGGAAAATCAAAAGATCGGAAAACTGTTGGCTTTCCTGAACTAACTCATGCCACTAAAATGAGCCTAATATCTGCTGGTAAAACGGATGACGCTAAACTTTTCAGTGAGGCATTAGAAGCAAATCCAACAAGAAATAAGAATCAGGAAAGCTTCGGGTGCTCATACTAAAAATGTTTTGGTTCTTTTTACTCCTGAAGAAGCACTCTCTTTGTTTATTGAAACTCATCTGACAAAAAGTCAATGCATAAATTCTGAAGTCAAGCAACAAATGACGAATTTACATCTACCCAGGTTACCACGTAATTAAAGCTGCTAAAGATGAATGCTGTCCTTCTAAGGATAACATACTCATCCAGGAATCTTTAGTACAAGTGAGTCTGCAAGACCTAATGGAAAAAACTGCTTCAAGAATTATTATGTTTAAAAATGCCATAGATATTTTTCTGGACGATATTTCAAAAGAATTCCTTCGCGTTTCAAAATGGAGTTACGATGGAAGCACTGGACACAGCGAATGCAAGTAACGGTCGTTGGAAGATGCTAGTGACTGCGATATTTTTATTACAACTGCGGTTCCTCTTCAGCTGTATTCAATAAAAACACCCTCAGATAAAGATATTCTTTGGCAAAATACTAGGCCTTCTTCGGTGAGATACTGTCGTTCAATCCGAACACAGTTTAAGAAAGAAACAGCTGAATTAACAAAAGAAGAAACATCAGTTTTTTAAGAAAGAATAAAGAAGCTTAAAATAAGGTGATAAAATAGGAGGAACAAAAGAGTGTATTTTTGGTGAGTCACAACATGGTGTTAACTATGATAGGTAGAAAAATTTGTAACACCATCACTTCGACGTCATCTGCTCAAGTGTTTATGGTGCTGCACCAAAGCAGGTGAATCGTATCGATGAAATTGTTAAAAGAGATGTCTACGTAACAATCTGTAGCTTTGGGCTGTCTACACACACAGACGCTTGTATTAGATTTTTGAATGTTTGCTCCACATCTCGTAGACTCTGGAAATAAATTAATGGCAAGCACGAGGAGAAAAAGATCAACAAAAATTACAAAATAGGAACAAACTATTCAAGACCTCTTCAAAAATGAAATGGGTCTATAAGTCGATAAAATTAAGCCTGGCTGAAGCGGAACGCCAGCTAGACAGTTTTTTTTTTTAGAAATTATCGAGAATATGCTACAAATACTGGCGTCAACGAAAATCTTATTCGCATATTTTAATTGATATGATATATTTGTTAACTGCAATTGGGTAGCCACTCGATGGAAGTAGTATAGTACACATTTACACACACACACACACAATACACAGAGCTAGACAAAACAAACAATACATAGAACAACACAAAAATTTAATTCTTCAGAACATTTCATCAGGATTTTAACTGAACACTGAAAAATTCAACCAGTATACCAAGACACGGCTACATTATTTGTTAATGAATACCCGTGGCTCTACATGCCAGCCAGTTTTCATTAAATACTGGTCCATGGAGTGGATATTGTTGATGGGGCCATTTTGCCTATTGGGCACTTGTCCAAGGAAGCCCAGGATTCTAGAAACAAGGATCTAAAGTACTTCAGAAATAGTCGTTCGAGGAAAACATCTCGGTCGTCAGCGAATTAAGATGTCTTTAATTTACTTCTAGTTTCCTCAGACCCACTTATCTTGAGGTTGAGAAAACTGCCTAAAATTGCTACCAAAACGTACTTGCCAAAAGCATAGAAACTATTAGCCGTTCCGAAAAAATCGGAAGATTTAAGCAGTTTTGAAACTACTACCACAGAATGTGATTCTGATGACACTAGCGAAGAAATTTCCAAGTAATATCATTAAGAGTAAAGATTTTTATGTTCGATGCATTTTTTATGAATACAATTTTTAAAAATGTTTCTAGCCGTAGCCAGAATATTGGCTAGCGTTTTTGTAAATTGACCCACTGTGCAGAGGCGCAGTCAGTACAGAGTTCAATTCATCCACTCTTCGCCTCTACTTATCTTCAGGACTTAGATAGTAGTTTACCAGTAAGCATCAGCGATAACGTTTCGTTCTGCATTTATCTCGCTCGCATCGTTACCACGAGTGATCCAAAGCAGGCATTGGGCTCACCTTCTAGAACATCCCAACGTTTTTTCTCAGTTTCTGACTCTAGAGCGTCGAAGACTGCGGCTCCGACAAGAAGATATGTGAACGTACAGACTATCAAGGTCAAGGTCCGGACGTTTTGCTTCTTCATTCTCTGGTGGACACCATGCTGGGTGGCTGCGCCCCAGAGCTAGGCCGCTATGCTGCTACTCGACGACCCAGTCCATGTCTCCCAGCTTCATAACCTACACACCACCACCTCCGCCCCCACCACCCCCACCAGTACCACCACTGAGACTGCGGCACGCAGCATAGCATCCATTGCCTGAAACAAAGAAAAGTCCTGATCAGCTTGAACAGTGTCATGTACAGGGTATGACTAATACCCATGGCCGGCAGCTCCACACCAATGCAACAAAAGTCGTGATTGTATTGAAGTTTCAATTTCTTACAGTGGCGACTTCATAGACTGCTGTCTTCCTGAACGTGACACCGTGTACCCTGATGGAAATTTATGTTTTTTCAGGAATCTACACTGCCTAAAAAGCCTTTAGAGAATGTGACAGTGCTAAATTTGGTCGCACGAGGCTCTTCCTCCAGAAAGAACATCGTGCTTCACCTAGACCAACAGTTACTGCTAGGATGTACAACGTAAACTCCTCTCCTAGTTTAATATCATCATTTATTTTATGTTGTCCCCTTTTACTCGCCAAATATATTTCGGCTACCGAGTCTCGTCTATAGCACAAAAAATTACGACCATATTTTGAGTTAAGTTGGAGTTTATTTTATTTTCAGTTGATTATCTGATCAGTTGACTTTTATTAACAGCCGCTGTAATCCGATCTTCTGATGTTGGTAGCTTTTGTAAAGCTTTCGATCTACCGGAACTTATGTGCTACCGACATCGTTTTCAAACGCAAATTACAGTTCTCTTGCGGATAAAAATAAACAAAAACTTTCGCCAGCATGTTGGTAGATGTTTACCGACGTTTCGGGACAGCCTGTAAGTCCCACTGAAGATATGATCGACAGGACGACGATAAACAATTACCAACATACGCTGCGTAACAACCAAGAAGAGCAAAAACTTCATCTTCGCTGCGGCGGAGGCCTGAAATCTCGCGTCTGATTTCTTATGGACAGGACAGGTCCCAAAGTGTATGGAATAACAATGATACAGTACTGCGCGGATTTTCCTTTTCTCCTCATATTTCAAATTCTGTTCCTCTTCTTGCACTCTCCTCTCTTTTTTGTTGAATGTATTTATACTCTTCTTCTTTCTGTTTCCCTGTCCTCTTATTATTCTGAAATGAATTGTAAGGAATGATGCATGCTATGTAAAGCCTCTCTCATGCCTTATTTATAAGCTTGCTTTCTGGCGAAGCTCCCCCCTTGTCGTAACCAAGACTTCTGGCACAGACGTATTTAAATGTACAAAATCTGACTGCAAAATATCGGGTTCGTAACTGTGTGACAATTATATCTGGATCAGAGGAGTTTTTAGTACCAAAATTTGGTCTCATTTCTGATTTAGGTTTAGAAGTTGTAAGATATTGCTTGTTTCTTTTGTTGATAGTTCCTAATGACCAGTGTACGTAAATCAACGTTACATCCGTAAAAACAAGGTGAATTATATTTCTTCCTTAATCGACAAAACAATTTTGCAGTGTCAGGTGATAAACATGAAAGTAGGGCTGTGCCATGTTCAGTTAGGTCTACGTTATAAAGAGTAGCTACTGTGTATTAATGGTTGTACAGTAGAGTTTTAGTTTTTTTTTGTATTACGTCGTCACTGATGTCAACAAATAATTCCTCAGATGTGCTGTGATTCTTGCAGGCCCCTATATGTCCGACGCCAGGAACGTTGTAGCAGAACGCCCTGCTACCGAGAGTTCGAAATGTCTCTGATGCTGAAGTTACACGAAAGCCTGGATGCTTAAAATTAGGCGTCGACTGCGGCTGGCGTCCATTATTTATCCACGTCGTCCGTTGTTAGTGTTTTGTCAATCCGAGGCTGTGACATGCAGGTCAGAAGGTCACGTCAGATTTCAGTCCTTGTGTCTTTAAGGCGAAAGCTCCGAACACGTTCGCTACTGAACACTAGTCTAGAAGTTTAAATTACGTACATTCCGGTCGTGCATTTCTCTACCGTATAATCTGTCAGTATTCAAATGTATGTTACCTGATGTTACTGTCGTGGTTGCTCTAATGTTTAGCGCTTCCAGAATGTGAGTCACATTTTATTCCATGATAAAGATATGTAGATTTTTTGGTGGGGTGGAGATTGAACTAGATATATAGCTACAGAAATCCAGTATAGAGGCAAGATTATGCTAGATCACACTGAACTAGCATAAACTTGCACTATTTCTACTACTTATTTGGAGAGATGCAGCTAAGTAAGAAACCTCTGTTTATTCTTGGGAGACGTTTAAATCAGTGATAAAGCTATGCTGATTCTTTGGAGAAGTTTAACTCATGTATACAAATGAGCTTATTCTTTCGAGAGATTTAAATCTCTAATGCTAAGTTGATCCCTGTCACCAGTTCATGGCGCGTCTTCACTTTGCAAATGGACGAGATGGCCTGCACATAATGGAGGATGTCTGCAAATGAAGTACAGTCGCGACTGTACGAAGAAAATGGGACCGAGGGGACGACAGGAGAGAAAGGAAATGTCGGAGGATACAATTGACTAATGATAACACTAGCGTACATATAGACTCGAAAAATGTATCAGGAAGATAGTGCATTAAGATATCACATAAGAATACTCGGCCACAAAACAGTATTTAACATGATGTACAACTAACAAAATCAGTCAAACACACAACTTATAATTTGCACATCACAGCTACATATTTCGACTACCTTAACGTAGCCATCATCAGACTGTACACAGAATTATAAAAAAGTAAATTTGAACTGCAAGAGCAAAGATAACCAATTGGAGGTCCCCCGCCCTGCGAGTCGATAATCGCAGCCTCCTATAATTATTAGCGAAGCTACTCTCAGACCTCGTAACAGGTGTGCCGAATACCGCCTTTTCTCAGGCGAACGAAAT
>Ga0123352_10008820_pt1 | contig 15725 bp, 8 predicted proteins | sample TergutLab28metaG_FD_89700 | JGI IMG/M metagenome (GOLD analysis project Ga0123352, IMG submission 89700) | Labiotermes labralis P1 segment gut microbial communities from Petit-Saut dam, French Guiana - Lab288 P1 | ecosystem: Host-associated > Arthropoda: Insects > Digestive system > Gut ... | reverse complement strand
TTTAAAGACCCAGTCCGTACCGCGCTGTAAACACTTTTCATCACGGTTATAAAAACCAATCAGTTTATGCTGTAAGTGGCACAAGTCGCTGTTTGTTCTCAGATAAATACAAAACACATAAATGCAGCGTGGGCAGAGCGTACAGTTGTTGAATGGTACATCTGTTTGTATTTCAGGTAACCAGCAGGCTTTAAAAGGTTAAAGAAATAATGTAACTTCCATCCCATTTATATTTTTCATTATAAAATCCTAAGTACTTTTTTATTATGCTATGATATAGTTTGCTAAGTGTAATTGGTTTGACACCTGGTGGCAGTAGTACAGTACACATTTACATATAAATAATGCACAGAACAACACACTGAAACAGAATACACAGAACAGAACACACAACAATAAAAATACATATACATAGCAATAAGAATATATAAACATAAAAATAAAAATACATAATTTGCAAAGTTAAACAAAACCATACAAAACATATAACCGTATATATACAGTGATAAAAATGGAACCAACAATATGAAAGAATGTGTTAAACGAAAAGAAAAAAACATCTAAGCAACAAACTTCATATGATCTATATAGCTTCCAATAAAGGTTGACACCCTGTTACTAAGACCTTCACTACATTTCATTACACTTCACCCAGCTACACCTCACTTCACTTCCTTCCATTTAAACTTCACCCAACTACACTTCACTACCCTCTCATTTGGGTTAATCCAATTCAAATTTCCCACCACCCCATTTCACCTCACAACCCTACACTTCACCTCACTTCACTTCACTGCGCTCTTAGACTATTTTCGCCACACTTCTATTTCTTTCATTTCACCCCGTTTATAATTGCTTTCATAACTCTCTTTCTAAAAATTTTAGGTTTACAAGGGAAAGTCCCTAACGCTTCTGCAGGTAGTCGGTTACAGTTTTTAATGGTCCTATTTACAAAGGAATACTTCCCTATATCCGTTCTTTGCTTCCTGTCCCTAATTTTCCGAACATGATCTACCCTACTCCAATAGTAAGGCCTTCGCAATCTGTCGCGTATAGCTTTCCAAGCCCATTTCCCAGAGTACGCTTTAAAAAGTGCGCATAAGCGTGCTATCGTCCGACGGTGTGCCAAAGTTTCCCAGTCAGAATCCTGCGTATGATTTGTAAGTTGAGCAGCTTTCTTCTGTACACAGTCGAACGTACTTATCTGTCCTTCTCTGCATGGATGCAGACCCATATTCAAGAACAGGACGTACCAATGAAGTGTAGGTTAAACTTTTTGTATTTCGAGTCAAAAATATATCTGGTTGTGTGCCCAAAGACAATTCGTCTATGAACATAACAGCGCTGTAGGAATGGGCATAGGGATATTCTGCATCGACATTACACATTTTGTTTGGTGTGTGTTTCCTTTCTCCACAAAAACCTTCGTACATTTACTATGAAATAATCCATTAAAACCTGAACTGAAAAAAAAGAGATGTAAACGGCATACTGTATTAACAAACAGGTATTACCCGTTCTGCAGTACTACATAAGTACAATTGTAAAACAAACAAAGTGTATTAACGCATAATCGAAGAAGGTACCAAGTTCCCTAACACAGACGGAAAAACATTTATCTCAATTTATGGACAGTTCACAGAAACAGAGCATAACTGCAATCAGACGTATTACTACACGGATTTAGTGGAAGGAGAATGAAACTGTGGATCTCTAATTCCGGGTGTCAGAATTTCTGAGCATCATTGTCTCCCACTTTTCACAAAGCTTACAGTACGCAGCGAAACACGGAACTGGTTCGTTGCACTGAGTAGGGTCGGGAACCCTCAAACAAGCTGGAACGTCACAACACACCAACTGAAAACAAAACTGACGAAAAAAAGTGACGAGCGAGGCATTGCGCAGCAAGGATGCAAATTATACGCCGCACGAGCGTGCTGGTGTGGTAGTAAGTGGTGCTCGTGGGGGCGGGGGGGGAGGGGCAGATATCGACGTCACCGGATCGTCGACTCCTCGCGGATGCCACAGATGTGTAGAATACCTCTCCGAGGAATAATTCTCCGTCGCGATATTCTTAGTGCTTCGGATCAGCACTGCAGTGTGGGCGCGTTCAGTTTACATACTGCCGTGCAGAAGTGTGTTCACATAAGGGCTCCTGAAGTCTATAAAGCTTACGAGTACTCTTGTATAATACACCGACAGACACAGTGAAAGCGGCACACAGTGCCTGATACTGGCTGAATTCTGTATTCGTTTGTGGTGCCGGAATGAGTGACACTGTGCGTCTCGCAGGTTATACAAATAGGTAAAAATAGAAATAGGAATGCAAATAGAACATAGGAAAAGAACAAAGAAGGAAACAAGACATAGATAAAAATAGAACGAGGCATAAAATAGAAGAAAGGAAAGGAATAAAGAAAGAATAAAGGTAGGTAGAGATAGATGAAATTAGAAATGGACGCAGAATATAGAAGAAAGGATAGGAAGAAGGAGAGAAGAAATGTAGATAGAGAAAGATAAAATTAGAAATGGACATAGAATACAGAAGAAAGGAAAGGAAAAAAGAAAGATGGAAGAAGGAACAAAAGACAGAAAGAGTAATGAATAAATCTTGGTCGACAAAGTCCAGCTTTTCGTTAATGAATGCTGTAACGTTTATCTCAGTCCAAAATACGTACATATACAGGAAGAACACCGAGGTCTGTCAATTGTCCACACTTCCCACGTGGTTTGTCTTAATTTTGTATGGGCTGATATAAGGGTACGGTTAAAAACGTCCAGGGTCTAAGCATCCCGTCAAACATAGTGGTACAGGAACTGAAACAAGTGGTTAGCTGCATGACCGATCCGCTTTCCCTCAGTTAAACAACCCAAGTTTCCGACTGGTAGGCCGCAGAACTGGCTGGATGCCTTCGAAGAAGATAATCCGTTTGCACTTGCCGGGAGCCGAAACAAGAATCCTCCGTCCTCCAGCCCGTAGCCTGATCACTACACTGTCATTCCGGCTTCCTTCAACGACCAGTAATGTTTAAATCTTTCTATAAATTTGAAGTGTCGCGTTCGTGCCTAGTGCAAAGTCATGTTTTAATTTCCAGTAGGTACCCACCTCACCTTGTGAATAGGACCTCCACCAGAAAGAGCGAAAAGGGATAAAAGGCGTTTGTGCAAGACTTGCATAGAGATTCCACATCTTTGTTCTTTACGCATTCAGGACCACGCATTCTAAAGTCCCCAGGAACTCGTGCTGGCAGATAACGTCCCAAACCACCATGCTAATGACTACGATTATGAGAGAATTGGATTAGCGGCAGGGTGGTCATATTTTAAATAAAATCTCTGAAGATAAAATGTCCACAAGGAGACAGAAAAAGAATATTTCTAGAAACTTGTAGCTGATCGGGTATGAAACACTACCCTGAGTTATATTACACAGTATGGTCTCTATATAGTCCCAAAGAACACACAATTGTAGTCATTAAACTTTAATGTCAGTAACCTAGGCGTAGACACAAGGATATTAGGGTACTGAGTGGATTAAACATCCAATCCCAGAGGCCGCGCGGTCTAAGGTGTGGGTCTGCAGCCGCTTGCTTGCTGCGATTGTGGGTTCGAACCTCGCCAGGGGTGTGCATGTCTTTTGTGAGCATTGTGTGTTGTCAGGTAGAAGTCTCTGCGTAGTGCTGTTCACTCGTCCAGAAGAGTCCACCGAGTGTGGTGTGTCTGATAGCGTAGTCTCGATAATGAGGATGTTCTGGCACAGTAGCGGATGTTGCGCCATGGGTGGGGGGTGGGGCCTGATTAAACTAGCCCAAAACGACAGTTGCCACCGAAACAACAGTATTAATGCTTCCTATTCGGGAAGACCAGGCTTTGTATCTGAATCTATAGCGACGATGCTGCTGATATTTTGCGCGCTTCTGCTCGGCATCTTGAAGCAAATGCAAAAGAGTAAAGTAAATATGCTGTGGCCACTTACTTTTCGAACACTTCTAATTATTATCAACCAATCACCGCATAACTCGACGTTGTGTAAATGAATACAGGTAATCTAAATAAATTAGTGAATAAATGAATGTAAATGTATTAACACAAGAATTACGTCTGGATTGCCAAATGTGGTAACACACGCAACAATTTTAATTCCTCAAAAGGTTAGGACTTTCTGTAACACCTGACGGGCTGTCAGCAATCCAGCAAGGCTTCCGCTTCGTGGAGTGAGGTGGGACGTAAAATATGTCAGTAGGTTAAGGAAAAACTATGTGCACGCGTGATCAAATTTACACTATAGTTATGTTTTTGGAAAATAAATTGTAAAGCACAATAGTGTAATCGCAGGCCATTCCACCGAATCCCCATCTGCCTGGAATCAATCCTGTGTCGTCCAGTCGGTAGCCCAGACATTATACCGATAGAAATACTTCGAACCCCATATCATAACGGTAGCTTAAAAAGCATATATATATATATGACTATCACGTATTAAGCAGTAAACATGAACTTTAGAGGACTGTGAGGTTCAAGTGGAAAATATGATGGATGTAAAGCCATAGCTGGGACTGATTTTTTTTCTCAGTGAAAATTTTTAGTTCTTTGTTGAGAAGGTCAAAATTTATTCTTGGAATTTAGGAACTCAGATTTTCTTTCCTCAATTCCTTTTTCGGAGACGCATGGACCTCGCTTCAAGCATGACAACAGGGTAGATATTTTCAAAAATTAAAGTTTTATAAGTGTATAGTAAAAAAGATGAAACCAAGAAGCATAAAATGGGACAGAGGTCTAAAACATTCTTAGCAATCTTTGGCAATATGATGTGGAAACATAAGCAGTGTCCTAACTGTTACATTACTGATAATAAATGTTCTACATTGTCCTCCGTTTACCATGAAAATGTTTCTACGTTTCTTTCTTTTAAACCCACCCCCCCCCCAAAAATTGCATCTTTTCCATGTTGTTCTCAAAATAAGTAACATTTCGTGAATTTAATTTTATGCAAAGTTTGGAAAATCGTGCCTAATTAGAGGTCTACTAAAATTTTGGTGTTCGGTTTTAATGTTTCCACATACGTGTCTCTTGAATATGAATTAAATTATTATGGTAACAATTAAGACGCTGATTATGTCAGTAGCAATTATAAAAACCCGATTTTATGTTTTGTGAAAGTTTCCCACTTACCTTAGTCCCTTTTCCCGGCTTTGTTTTCAGTTTAGTATAGCTAACCACACGTTTCGACCGGTTCCTTCTAAAGCTGCAGGTGTCGCAGTACTATTAAAAAAAATTACTGTTTATGGTACTCGGATGTCAGTACCGTATTGTCAAGGGCTGCCTACTGGACTACAATCTGACCCAAATTTTTCTAACACACATCCCTGCAACCCATTTAATGACCATCCATTGCAGAATAAGGAAATGTCTGCACGTGTTACACTACGGTGTATGCATTTGCCATATTTTCCGATGAGTAATGTTAACATGCATCTCTTCAAGAAAAGTGCTAAGGTATTGTCATTGCATGATGTAGGTTTGTACTCAGTTTCTTCCCAAGGTTTATACTCAGGTTCTTCAAAACCCTAAATTATATCTTAATCCGTTCAACTCGCTTCTTGTGCAGCTGAGGAATGTCCAGGTTGTGGGAACTGTTGCTGCTTGTATAGAAATTAAATAGTCATTATCGTGTTCAAAAGATTCCGTATTTCATCCCACGCCGACACACTTGCAAATCATGAACAATGTACAGAAAAATCGATAACTTATTTGAACCTTTTCAATTGCTGGAAAACCCATCTTCCTGCTGATCTTCACAAATCTCAGAACTACTTCATACCGTACAATACGGAATCTTTTAAAACCTTTCGAACACAAACTCCTTCAGACGCCACTGTACCCATTAATAGAGAACACGTGAGAAGCTTACTCGCGTGTTGAATGGCGACGACGCTGAGGACGAAGACGTAGCTAAGCTTTACTTTGCAGAGTTATGAAAGCAATGTGGCTGATAATGTATTTTTCATGTCCAGTTCTCTCTTTCTGCCCCTCACAAGACGCTTCTATTCCTCCACAACATGCAGCTTGGCTTAACGCCCTTTCAGTACTCGTATTACAGACTCCATTCTTCTGTGACAAGAACAGTGGATTCCAAATCTGTATTACCAGCTCTTGTTAAGAAAAATACTTTAGATGACATTAAATAATCGCAAAAACACCCGAAATATAATTGCCATATTCACGTAGTCTAGCCACTGTACATACAGCAAGACATCTGGTTTTAGTACACCGAAATATTCTAAGGCATATTTTAAATTTTTCTACATCCTTGTATATGGAATATTCTGTGACATTTTCCTACCATAATTTGTACGAATTTCTATCTTGCTCTGTATACGGCCTATACTGCCTACACTGCAAACCTAATTATTTCATTATATAATAATTTTAACAAATATGAGGTCAAGAATATAGGTTTAAATCTTATTGTTAAGAAGTTGTATTTCTTTATCTCTCAACCAATGTCTCTCTCAATATTTTCTGCATCACTATCAAACTGTTTTTTTCTTCCTTCTGGTATGTAGCCAGTAAATTTTATATTACCGTGTTCCATAAATTTATGTAATAATTACACCATTCACTTCAGAACGCAATCAAAATATTATCAGGAAAGAACCGTTATTGGAATAAGTGGTGGAGAACAAAGGCAGAGAGAGAGAGACAGAAAGAATATGCAATATGGTTGCATTAAGTATTCCCCCGAGTGTGTTGTAAATAACATTTCACACCTTTGAAAACGGTGTTTGCGAAAAGTAAAACTCGTTTTTTAGTTATGTAAGGACAGTTCCATAAATCCGTAATACAGTAATAACTTGTCAACTTGGGCTATTACTTTTGGAACCTGATAGCCTAGGCCTAAATTGTTTCAGTTGTGTTGGAAAGACAGCCCTCTCTGCAAACCTGCTGAATAGGGAAAACAATAGGCTTAGAACACTGTTACTTAAAACATTCAGGCCACAAAAGTGAACACTGCCATCAGTTTCAATATTTCTGTCGTTTTATTGTCATTTCCACATTTCATTGATATACATTATGCCTGTCAATAAATCCAATACAAAACCCATACACAAGGGGAAGACCTCGATAAAATTAACTTCTCTCATTATAATTTACACCAGCATATACACCTTCAGGATTAAAGCCCTTGTGATCTTCGGCTGAGGAAGTCCTTGGTTCACAGTTTAGAGTCCCGCCTATGCCAAGAATATTTCTGTACATTTAAAAGCAAAAAGCAATAATTCAACCCCTCTATAATTTCTCTCCATACGCAAACGACTAAAACCATACGACTGGACCTTTTACGCCTAAAATTCTGGACCTGAGAAGTAGGAGGATGTAACGTCCAATTTTGTCATTAGTGAAATAACAAAAAATTAGGTTTCTTAGAATTTGAAGCTCTCCATACGCTGATATATGTAAGTCCAAATACTGCTACAGTGTTGGCGGACCAAGAATCAAACAGCAGCAAGTCACATATGGGTCTAAAAAAATGATATGTTATCTCAAATATAAAATTTGACTTACGCCTTTCTGCTTCTCAAGTCCAGAATTAATTTAACATTCTTTAACGATCCTTTCCTATCTTAAGGTGATTCGCAGTTTTCTGTGTTCTTCATACAACATTCAAGTGATAAACCATCAGGATACACTCTGTAATTTCAAATAGTACCCATTTAGCCAGAAAATCCCAAAATGTTTCAATCCATGTGGGACCATCCTCAAGGACACATACATAAGCACACATGGCGAGAAAATATTAAAGACTTGGTTTACACCTTTATATTTTAATATATTGCGAAAACAATATAAATACGGTCTTGCGCACCTTGTGGTTAGATTGAAAACGTACAGAAAAATATTTACTGTACTTTCTGGTTTATATTTATTATAATATGGACATTTTAAAGAAAGCACGCGATTTCTTTACGAAATCCAAAGAATTAATAGTAGTTACAGAAAAAAATGTTTTTATCCTTAGAATAATTACAAGACGTAAGTAAAATCCGTAAGGAATATGCGGATTTTCTTAATGTGAAAGCATTTTTTTTTGTATTTAGTAATAATTTTGTTCGAATAGTTAAATATATGGGGAAACAATTCTCAAGGGTGAGCTGCAGAAAAATACAGAAATAAAGCTATTTCGCGAAACACGGTAGGAGGAAGTATAATTATTTCAAAATTATAAGAATATAATTTCGGTATAGACTAGTTATTCGCTAGTTTTTATGTGAAGAGAGCATACTTCAGCGCAAAATATCTTTAGTTAAATGAAATTATACTTCTTGCAATAAATCAGTGATAGAAATGGATTAACCCTTAATTTGCTGAGGAAAAATTTAAACACTTTTCTACGTCCCACTCAACAGATATGCAGAAAGTTACCAGTCGTCTGGGATATGAAGTTGCGTTGTTGAGCAAACAGATGCTAACGTTTAAAGGAGTCTTTACTTTTTGAATCTAAGGACTCCAACGATCTTCAGAAAAGCAGAGAATTACTCGGCCACAGCGCCATATTTCATAAAACTGAAATATTTACACGTCGCTTTGAGAACCTCAGTTCTCACAAAATTGTGACATTTAGCCATTTTTCTTCGTTTCAGATTTTTTGTGTGTTTTTTCTAACTGCCAGTATTCAGCGATATAGTAAGAAGTTGCGACGTCTGGTGACTGTTGAGTATCTGCACCCAAGCAGCTACCCACATAACCCCGCTCGATCTCCACCTTTGGATGCTATTTAAAGCTTTCCATAACTTACAGGACTCCTTCAGAGGGAGACAGGTCAATTGCAAAGACGGTTTGATGATAAAAAAAGGAGACAATACCTAAATATTGTGGTGGGTTGGCGTAACCACTTTGCCTGGAAAAGCAACAATGCCTTCCCACTGTAATGGTGACGTACAAATGTCACTGTCAACAGTGTAATAAATACTGAATGCCTTGTCATGGAAGCACAGCACTGCGTTATCTGTATTGTTGTGTTACACATGGCCCTGACAAGAATGTGAAACACACTTCATGTAAAGTGCCCGATATTTTTGTCTGATTTTACCAAAATATGAATTTCCCTGACAGAATTTAATTTATATGAACTGGTTGTGAATTCCTTCCACACCACCCCGTGTCATTTAATTACCCGAAGAATATTAAGAGACCAACAGATATTACGGACTTCTTATCATTGTACTTTATTCATCCCTTCTTTATTTTATTTACTTCGTGTCAAAGTAAGCTCGCTATTCTTCTATTTGGAACGTTTTGTACATGTGGTTTTCCTTCAAAGGCACTCTTTTGAATGAAATCTTGGCATAAGAGACCTGATGAATTACCAAATTTAGGCCTAAGGGCACAACGTCAAAGTGCGAGTGTTTTGTTGGAGACCGCTGGGGTCCGATGATAGTACTCTTTAAGACACTATCAAAATTTATCGTTTTGAAATTGTTGTGTAGGTACAATTCATAGGCGATATGGACACTATGAGTTAAATGAATTTTGCTCTGAAGGATAACACGAGCAATGGAGAAAAATATGAATTCTACTTTATGTGTCGTTCCAACCTTCTACTGTGGCCACAGTGCACTTTATTTTGCTGTTGCCAGCTACTAAATGCAGACGTCATATTACTCGAAATTCTTTCATAGCCTGCTGCCTCGACTATAATTTAGGATTTTCATATTATGATATTTCTACTTTATATATTTGTTCTCCGGAATTTTACTGCTTCTACTAATCCCAAATCCTCAGATTGATGCCATCCAAATTTGATTTTCTGTAGGGACGGCTCACACATAAGGCGCTGTAGACTTTGAAATTAAGACGTACATCTGAGAAAAAACACCCTTTGTAATTCACCTGCGCTGTTGTAATATGATAAAGTATGTTTTGAAATTGACAAGGTCATTGGAGAGGTAAATTGTAACTTTTCATCAGCAACGCCGAGAAGAATTTTGTGCATATTCCCCAGCAGCCACATCATCTTGCATGGGCAACTGCAATTTCATTGTGTTATATTCGGTACAGGCTCCTAACCACCATAGTGAAGACAGAAACTTCGACAATCACGTAGCTATAAAAGCCGTTCTACAACCTCCCGCCCTTATGAGGTAAATATGTGAAAACCAAAACCCACGCAAGAAAAGAAACATCCAGTAAAAGAGAATAAACATTACATAACTGGAGAAAATAAAAAGATGTAGAGCATGGATGGCGAGTACAGTACAGTACAGTACAATACAGTACTGTACAGTACAGTACAGTACAGTAGAGTACAGTACAGTACAGTACAGTACAGCACAACACAGCACAGCACAGCACAGCACAGTAGAGTACAGAACAGTACAGTACGGTACGGTACAGTACAGTAGAGTACCGTTCAGTACAATAAAGTTCAGTATACTACCGTTCAGGAGAGTACAGTACATTGCAGTACAGTATAGTACAGTTTAATACAATACAGTAAGTAATTTCTGTAAGATTTCATCAGCTGGGTTTCTCAATAACGACTTTGTTCCATGGAGAGTGCATACAGTCACACTTCGTGTGATGATGGAGTAATTCGTGTGGCTGTGTTACGATTAACACCTTCGGATTAAGTGTGCAAAAATCAGGAATTGCATATTTTATTACTGAGTAAGTGGACTCGTATATGTATCGATAAATTCAAATTTATTTACTTTATACTTAAATGGGCCAATTATGTGCCAGACTACATAGTGATCAGTAACTTGAAAGGCAAACGTTGCTTTCTGCCTAAACACTAGGCTATGATAAAGTCTGGAGGCGTTAAGATATAGCTTTACTCATCACATACCACGACACCAGTTGGGGTGATTAATCAGTCGCACGCTCCAGCCAATTAATCCAAGGAAAAAACTTCCGACATCCACAAGTTAAAATTCATATTTAGTACCGCAACTAGTTTTTATGGGGCGAAAAGGAAAAGTTCTTCTATGATAGAAATCAAATCCAGAATATGCGCCTCATAATGAGCCAGCTTATAACCTTGCACCTATAATATGTTTATGTGTGTATATTCCGAATTGCATATAACTGTGCGAGAGTTTGTTTCCTCAAACCTTCACTTAACTCGAATTTAGTGTATGTCGCAATTTCACCGACTACTCACTAAACACAAACACACGTAGTTCTACGTAATCTTATATACTTATAGTATACGTGTTTCCGTGTGTGCTCTTAACCTTGCAACTGTCTGGTGAGATAGTAAGCAAGGTATAACTGTGTTTGTTTTCTTAACTCAGCGATAACTCAATGAAGACTGTCATACAAAATACAGATTAAAGATTGGTGTTTTATAGAAAAGCATATATATATATATATATATATATATATATATAAGATGCATGATACCCAAGTTAGAACTTCCGTAAACCGAAGGGGGTGGGGGAGGTTGCCAGTAATTTAAAATATTGGCACAATGAAACTAAATGAGTATATAAAAATTATTTATTGATAATCATTTCAAAAAAGTTTGTCTATATTCCACACAATTGTGTACCTGAAATATAGATGTGAGTTCTATAATTAAATATCTGATATCTATATGCATTTCAACATGTATCTTTTATTACCCCATTAATTTCTTATTGAAACGAAGTTAACAATAAGAGATGAGGCTGGATAATACTTTGAATGCAACTGATGATGGAGGAATGGCTCAATCATTAACACATTAACTTCAACAGACTCCTTATAAAGAGATACAATAACAGACACCATCTCGTGCTAAATCTTTACGACCTAAACCTGCGACTGTTATTGCAAATATCATCGAAAACTGTGTAACATTTTGATCAGATCGCTGAATGTTTAGTTCTTGTACTGAGTCTTTGTAATTTATTAAGCGTCTTCTCGGCAATGAGCAAATGTGGCCTTGAATGACCGGGCAGTAACGAATAATGAATTGATTGGAATGTGGTTAGATTAGACATGACACAGGAAATATGCCAGGTGGGACTGATTAAAACAGAGCATAAACTCAACCACGAGACGATGTCGCAGTTGGAATTTAAAACCAAGTGCCAACTTATTTGAAGGTAAAAGCACTTATTGCTTGGGCCAAGATACTCAGTCTTAAACTATAGATTTGTATTTTTGATTGGAGTTTATAATGGGCAAAAACTGCATGGGATATTAAAATGCGGGCGTTGATACATTCCTTAACCTTTTGGCGCCGGAATTAGTTTTTAATTTTGTCACATCCTGTATATAAAATGTGAATAATACAGGAAACAAATACGTTAGAATTATGAAGCAAATTTAATTTTGAAGAGGATAAAAACGGAGAGTATATACCATGTTTAAAATATTCAGTACCTACATTTGTCGAATAAATATATAAAATGCAACTTTAGAGGTTAGCGGTGCGGTACGACCTCTATAGTTGACATTAGGCGTCAAAGGGTTAAAGAACAAAATTTCTCTGGCTTTTTCCAAACGGTAAGAACGTTACACAGCTGTTATTCACTGCAAGAACAGCGACAGCTCTTCAGCATTTACACTGTCAGTCCTGAGTTTTCAGATTGGTTACCATGTTAAAAGTTAGTAGATATTACTCTACCCCTGTCACTTGGCAAGCCACGACAGGAATGTGGTTACCTCCCTGTTCACATTACTAATAATTTCACACACCGTATGCACTCTTCCTGTGGTCTATCTACTGAACCAGGGGGCACGAGCCGGATTAATTGCACGGTGATGATGAAGGCCTGCATAGAGAGGGGACCGACACCATGACGGGTGTCAGTATCATTTATGTTCTCTCTTGTCCCCCATACAAACCTCTATAAAGCCTAGCTGGAAGGCATTCTGGTTGACGATGAAAAGGGTTGAATATGAAGGGTTAGCAAAGTGGAAAAGAGAGGCTGAAGGAGTGGTATGGGCTGAGGGACGAGGTGATATTTAGTCGGAAATGAGTTTCACGCTTGTGTCTCTTACAATACACAGTAACACTGCTTACGAGAAATAACAATTATTTTCCTGGTAAGTTGCATATGCGGATGCGTCATAACTTGTGTATATTAACTGTTTCAAAAACACTCAGTAGTTCCTCGATTTACGAGTGAAATTCCTTCCACAATAACTGCACTTAGGGTGAACATTCATAAAACGAAAATCTGAAAATTAATTTCTTACTTTTTCATATGTATAAATTTTGAGTCCATTGGTCAAAACAATGTCTTCTCAAACATACAAGGTTTTAGGTTCATACGACAGAGGAATGCACAAAAGCAACACTAACGTTGAATTATTTTATTTAAGAGACTTCCCGATTAAAAATGTGTACAAAATAGTTAAATTATTAACTTCACAGGCAACCGCACAAGCACTGCCTTATTGCGAATATGAGTGTAACGAAAACAAGCTTGGCTACAAAGCTACGAAAATAATTACAGACGATACAATGCTGCTGCTTCTGCGCAGAGTGCTCGCCATGATGTCCTGCGCATTTAAAATGATTCGGGAACATATAACAACGGAGAAAAGACACGAGGAACAGTTGGTTTACTAGAATGGGCGAGCACGTGTAGGTGAACTTGGCTTGCAAATTGCAAAACACGTACGGATCTATGCATCTCACATAATCAGGAAACTTGTGTGATGATTGCTCCCTTACCTAGCGAATATGAGGCTACTATTGGCGAAAGAGAAGGACGGAACCACTACTGCCGACACATTTACATAAACAAATATGAGTGATGGCATTTAGATCGACTGGACTTTCTAGTTTCTACTTTATTCTCTAAGAATGCTGGATCGGGAAATTTACTAGTTCTGAAAATTATCGGAATTAAATCCTCGGCGGAAAATTACTTATAAGCAAAAATACTCAAGCGGCGGTGATGCCCTCTCATTAAGTGCATCCACACATTGCCTCAACTACTTGCAAAGGGAATGAAACACGTTACCCCCCTTAAAATGGAGTGGCCTTCCCTTTTGCCTTTAGAGTATTATAAAGGTGTGATTAAAATGTATATTAAATACAATGCGAACTGAAGAAAGTAGCACAGGCAAAGTATTATGATTGTACGTTTTATAAAAATGTTAACTAGAAAGAATATTTTCCAAATGTCTGATACAATACAATACATCATTTCAAAAACATTAAATGCGTTACAACAACGTTGCCCCGGTTCAATAGTTTGCGCATCCGCCTTCACTCTCCCTGCTGTAGCAAATTCAGATGAAGTGTTGGACCCTACACCAGTATCATAACGCTCACAAAACTTCGTGAATATTGGACATTTGGTTAAATAGGTAAAATAGGTAACACTTTTACACACAGTATGGTTATCTCATAAGCTTCGGCCTAATATTACCTTTTTAAGAAGGAATTGCTGTCCTTAACACTCAGTAAATATCTTCGTCTCCATGTCGAAGACCAATAGATGGTGCTGTAGAGGAAAATGATCGCTCTTTCTTCTGGGAATCAAAAACGAATAAATTTGACAGTGTGTGAGGAAAAGTATAGTTTGAGTGCTGCATCAGGTGGCAGATACCAGTATCACTGTGCCTTTAGAATAATGACACTTGAATACCCGACGTCCTGTGTCACTAAGACCAAGTGCTTTTAATTCTTCATAGATTTAATCCATCAATCACGGGATATTACCTTATTATCGTAGGCTATGTGACGACGCTGCACCTCCTAAGGTAATTTACAGATGGAGGAGGCAGAACGGTAATGGGTGTAAGCTGCCGGCCTAGATTCCCTTAAGGGGCTCACTTAGGAAGAGCAGTAGGAAAAACGAAAATGTTCCTGCCGAGATTCGGAAAGATAATCCCAGAATACGAGCCACAAGACTAACATGTAGAACAGGACTATGTTATAACCCCCTTACGATTTCAGGCTCTGAAGATGGTTCAGTTCTAAAGCGGATCCTGTTTGGGCGTGACGCAAACCTAATCGTACAGACGTGTTTCCAGGTGCCGTCAGAACCAAGACGCATATTAATATCATATTTAATTCATTATATAATCAAAAGTCATAATGACATGTGTGTCTTTACTTCCCTGTTGCCCCTACCGAGATTCGGAACCCGGAATGTCCATCGCATCCATAGCCGCTATACTGACTAAGCAATGCAATAACCACGAGAAATGGAATGAAATTAAAATATCTGACATACAAAATCCGTGCAATAGATATTATCAAAAACATATTTATTGCAAACTAATTGCAATCTGAGAAATGTGCTCGTCTGGGTTGTTACGCAGCTAGTAGTGGTAATTCTTACCAACGTTTCGGGATAACCTATCGGCACCATCTTCAGGGGTCAAGAATCCAAAGGTTTAAAGAATCTATAAATCACGCATTACTGCAGATCTGTTGGTTAACATGTAACTTATTACCTCTCCTACATGTTTCGGTTAATAATAGTAGCTATCTTCAGGGGCACTTCTTACAAAAATGAACATTTAATGCTAAAACACAGTCGTCGATTGTGCTTGGTAAAGGATAAAAGGAAAGCAGTCCCATTACAGGCCTGGACAGGTCCAGAGGGTTCCAGGAAGTTAACGTTCCTAGATTTGGTGACAGCGGCACAGGATGGCGGTAGGTTGTCAGCCTTACGCACCGGCCGCCTTTACCCCCAGGAAATACTCCTGGTACTCATTTCTGTTAGAGGCTGAGTCGACCCCAGGGCCATAGTGCGATCGGAAGGATTTTA
>Ga0123352_10008819_pt1 | contig 15725 bp, 15 predicted proteins | sample TergutLab28metaG_FD_89700 | JGI IMG/M metagenome (GOLD analysis project Ga0123352, IMG submission 89700) | Labiotermes labralis P1 segment gut microbial communities from Petit-Saut dam, French Guiana - Lab288 P1 | ecosystem: Host-associated > Arthropoda: Insects > Digestive system > Gut ... | reverse complement strand
TTAGGTTTTGCACTGGATTGCTTCGGGCATGAAATGTAGTACTATTATAGTAATTGAGCCCTCGCAATGACTATCAGAAATTCCTAGTTTCAGCCAAGTACTCAATTTCAGAACAACTATATTTCGAGAGCTATTTTGCTTTCCATAAATGTCGTGTCCGAAGAAATCCATGCAAGCATCGAAATATGGGGAAAATTATGGATTGCTTCAACCCTTACAGGGTTTCGCAATGACGTTCCTAGTTTATATTTTTTATTTTTGGTACAAGTCTAATGATGAACAGACATATTAGCAATTTTTGTTTCGCTACATGTCTATTGCAAGAAGTGAAATAACCCCCAAGAACCCAAAAGGCAAGCCTTTTGGGTAGGGGCGGAGCAATCTATGTGGCAAATATAAAACCATCATTTGCCTATTTTAAAATTAACAGCTTATGCCCTGGGAATATTAAATCTGGTGATTCTATTTCGTTTATTGCAATAATTTCTTCCACGGTTGTGTTGTAGCGTTTTGCAATCTTCCATAGGCTATCGCCGTCTTGCACAACATATAGTGCAATACTTGGCATATTATTTATTGCTTCTTTGTCTAGCTCTTCAAACTCCACATCTGTAATCATATGGGCTTTTCTGTGCTCTATAACAGTCGTGTTAAAGTTTAACAAAAATCTCAACTCTACCTCACGCCCGTTAAGCATATTAAAGCCAACATGCTCAACATGAGTTTCAAGCGAAACATTCATATCAGTCGCTGAACCCTTTGTATCAATAATTTGTCTAAAAGGTATCATTGTGTTGTGGGAGAATAGCGGGGTATCATCATTTTCGGCAATATATAAAATATCTGTTTCTATAACGCCAGAAGCGACAACTTTATCAGCTATAACGCTAACTTCATCAACTATTGCCTTGCCCTTTGCCCTGAAAATTTGCAGCATATCTGGGGCAGAATCGTTTAGCTGAGTTAGCTCTTTAAAGTTAGACTGATTTTTGTTTCTGCAAATAAGCCTTGGGTATGTGATTGTATTCTTGGTTATTTGTAGATGCCTATCTGTGCAGTAAGCATCTTCTAAAATCTCGATATTAACTTGCGAGCTTATTTTTGTTAAAGTAGTGATAGACATTTCGGCTTCTATAACTCTGTCTTCACCGTCGTCGTCTGGTCTAACCTGAATGTAGTTGTCTTGCACACTTAGAAGAATATCGGCAAACATATCTTCTCTCGCTTCTGAAATATCTAGCATTTCGTTAAACGGGATTTCTGCTTCTATAAATTCTAAAATGCTTGCATCGGTGTCGCCCCTGTAAAGAATTGTTATTCTCATCTCGCCAAAAACATTTACTCTAGAGTTTAAAACCTTGGTGTTTTGGTTTAAAACTTCTATGTTTGTTTGCAAAATCTCTCTAATATTTGGCTTGCCAAGTGCCACGTTTATATTTTCGCGAAGAGCGAAACGCCCTTCATTGCGTGCCACCACAGCGTTAAACTGCAAACTATTTTTTTTCTGCTGGCTGTCTTTTAAGTTATCAATATGAACAATTATGTCGCTTTGGTCGCTCGCTTCAACGCTCGCTGTTAAAACTGCAACCGCTTTGTAGCTAATTTTTCTGTCGTTAATCATGCGGTAGTCTATGTTTTGAATGTCTGCCTTAACATCAACCCACATATCTTTTGTAATGCCATCAAAGTTAATAAAATCGTCTATCGGCGTTGTTACAAACATACTATGTACAGGCTTATCATTACCTTTTGCTAGATACAACACTTGTATCGAAAGTTTGCCCATGTAGTTAATTCGTTCGCTTGAAAGCTGAACTTTGTCTATCACAATCTTAGAATCCGCCTGAAGCATAACCGCCATATCTGGCTTAACATCAGGAACGATTATATCACCCTCGATTAAAATTTGAACCGTTTCTTGACCCATATTTTTATCTAAAACTATTTTTTCTCTAATTAGCTCGTTTGTCATTAAAAAACCTCCTATATGCTTAACATGTCGTTGTATAAGTATATTAGGGAGGATTTTAAATTATTACTCTATAAGCTCAAAAAATGCGTTAAATGTATAGGCGCGAAAGCTTGGATACTTCTCTTTAAGCCTATTACTAAGGCTCCAAAAAAATTCACTACGATTATATGTAATTCGTGCATCTTTTATATCATCGCCTATTTTTTTATAATCAAAAAAGCTTCTAACCCAGCTTAAAAACTCCTGCTCGCTAATAAGCTCTCTGCTCACAATGCTTTGCACAGAATCTGCTAAACGAAAAACATTAGCACCATGGCAAACATAATCTATGCAAATTTTATCACGTATTGCGTTTAGCATTAAAAGAAGTTCATCATGGCCAAAAACTTGCTCTGAAGCTAAAGCTCCAAAAAGGTCGGCAGCGTGGCCTATAGAATCTGCCCAGCCTTTAGCTTCAACAAAATATCTAAAATCTTTTTCTTCTTGTAAATATTTAAGTGCAGCATTAAGCACATTTTTAATCTCATCATCGGTTAAAAATGTGCTATCTGCTTCACGGTTATATCCAAGAATCGAACTTATTGGATAGGTGCAAAAAGCACGACCAAATACCGAATCATCGCACTCTTCTCCTAAGCCACGAAGCAAATATTTATCGCTAATAAACTCATGTAGAAGTGAATGGCATTTTTCACCACTTAGCCTTTTGCTTGCTATAAGTTTACAAAATACCTCTAAAGCAAGCCTATCACGTAAATGGCCATCTGGTGATGTTAGTGCGTCTTTCATCTCATCTGCAAGAGCGTTAACGTCCATGCCTTCAGGGAATACATAATTATTTTTTGTAATTTCAATTAACTGTTGCTTTAATGTTTTCATTTAAATTTGCTCCTTTTTAGTTCTTGCATATTTCTATTATACCTTATGCCAAAGACGATATATAAAAAACAGTCTAAATGTTATACCCTTGTAACAGGCTTGTTAAAAATAAAAAAGGACTCTAAGCCCTTTTTAGTTTGTCAATTCTATCATCAAGCATAAGAATGTCTTTAAATGCAGCATCTGATAGAAGGTAAAGAATATCAACTTTTTCTTCGATAATGTCAACTTTTTTCTTAATTTCTGCGACTTCTGTTTTCATTTCCTTAATTTCTGAAAACATTAATTCTTGCCCTTTTAAAATTTGCTGTAATATTTCGTTATCCATATGTACACGCTCCTTATTAAGCTAATGACTTAATCTTCGCAGGGGAAACCCCTGCTTGATTTCAGCTATTAGCTTTCGATTAAGTGTCTTAGCCACTTAATCGAGTTTAATTTGTTGAAAAAGTTATTACTAATATTAGGCACAAAGATTTATTTAACTTTTTTGATTGTAGCATAACTAATTTAAAATGTAAAGCTATAATAGCAAGTCTATTCAGTCATCTTCCTCAGGATCTATAGATTGGATAGTTGATGGCATAGGTGTTTTTATTTTTTTGTCAGGTAAGCTAGGTGTCGATGGTCTTTTTTCTCGTTCATTTGGATTTAACACGTTATTTCTCCTCCAATTGGAATTTAGCTTTAAAATACTGAATTTCTTTCCCTTCCGCTCTTTTTGCAAGCTTCTCTTTGTATGGCAGTGCATCTGAAGTAAAATACATTAATTCTAGATTTGTCCATCTATCATCAAATTTTTTTATTAAGTCGTTTATTTCTTGTTCAGTTAAACTTCCGTCTGCAACGTTAAACCAATTATATTCCATATCACTATACACAGGAGCAAGCCCTGATTTCATTTTTGAAATTTCTTCAATTCTTTTTTGGTATGGGAGATAATGATTTATTACAGATAAAACTTGAGAACTTGCTATAATTGCACCCCAAACCATAGGAAAGCGATTCCAAATCGCCCAAGTAGCCACAGAGCTTGACCCTAAAACTGCCATACAAACAACAATACGTCGGTTAGTTTTAACGTACTCGCTGAAATGTTCGTGCAGGTAGCATAATTTAAATTTATAGTTAGTCATAGCTTTCCAATATCTCAATTGCAAAGAATATTCCCCCTAACTCAATATCGCCGCCCCTGTATAAAGCTCGTAATATCTACCTTTTTGCTCAACAAGTTCGTTATGCGTACCTTTTTCTATAATCTCGCCGTGCTCTAGTACGATGATTTCTTGTGAGTTGCGAACCGTCGAGAGCCTATGAGCAATAACAAAAACCGTTCTGCCCGTCATAAGTTCTTTCATGCCTTGCTGTATAAGATGCTCGGTTCTAGTATCTATCGAGCTTGTTGCCTCATCTAAAATCATAACAGGCGGACCGGAAATATAAGCACGAGCAATTGCGAGAAGCTGGCGTTCGCCCTGAGAAAGGTTAGAGCCATCTCCTTTAATTTCGGTATCATAACCCTTTGGAAGCCTAGAAATAAAACCATGTGCATTAGATTTTTTGGCGGCCGTGATACATTCTTCGTCGGTTGCCCCAAGTCTGCCGTAACGAATATTATTCATAACCGTATCAGAGAATAGGTGAGTGTCCTGCAAAACCATACCAAGAGAACGCCTTAGGCTTTCTTTTTTGATGTCGCGAACATTTATTCCGTCAAACAAAATCTCGCCGCCTTGTGTGTCGTAAAAACGATTTAAAAGGTTTGTGATGGTTGTTTTCCCTGCACCAGTCGAGCCAACAAAGGCTATCATCTGTCCAGAATCCGCCGTGAGTGAAATATTTTTAAGAACAGGCTTTTCTTCTTCATACGAGAAAAACACGTTTTTAAGCTCAACGTCGCCTTTAAGTGCTTTTTTAGAACCGTCGGCAAAAACCCAGTTCCAAGCTCTGTTGCCGTTTTCCGAAATTTCTTCAAGCGTAATAGTGCCTTCGTCTACTTCTTTCACAGAGTCCATAAGTGCAAAAATACGCTCAGCTCCTGCAATTGCAGAAAAAACGTTGTTAAGCTGTGTTGTTATTTGGTTTATTGGGTGGCCAAGCTGGCGAGAGAAAACTAAGTAGCTAGTTAAATCACCAATTGTAAACCTGCCCCAAACTGTTAAAATCCCGCCAAAGATAGATGTCGCCGCATAAGAAATATTGTTAAGATTAACCATAATCGGCATAATTGCATTTGCAAGGAAGTTTGCTTTGCCCGCAACTTCTTTAAATTCGCCGTTAAGTTTGCTAAATTCTTCTTGCATAACCTCTTCACGGTTAAATGCTTTAATTTCACGAAGCCCACCAATAGCCTCTTCTATATTACCGTTAAGCTCACCAAGAACTTTTTGCCTAGTTTTATGAAAAGTTTGGCTCTTGCCACCAATTTTTTTAATAACAAAAAACATGATGAATAAAACAACCAAAGTCATTGCAAACATGGTTAAACTAAGCATAATCATGCCAAAAATTGCACCAATTAGCATAAAAAGCGATTGCACAACACCCGTTAAGCTTTGCTCAAGCATAGTTTGCACGTTGTCGGCGTCGTTTGTGTATCTACTCATAAGTTCGCCGTGGGTATGTGTGTCGTAATATTTTAGCGGTAAATCTTGCATTTTTTCAAACAAATCTCGCCTAAGTGCGTTTGTTGTTCTTTGTGCAAGCCTAATTGTTGTGCGTGCTTGAATAAAGTTTGCCAAAGCACTTGTTAGATAAATTGACAATAGTAGCATAAGCATACGGAAGAGCCCTTCAAAATCGCCAGGGATTATGTAATCATTAATTAAAGGACGCAGGAAAAAAGTGCCTGTTATACTCGCCGCTGTGTTAATCGCAAGCATAAAAAGTATTAAAATGGCCAAATATTTGCCATTGCCCATATATTTGAAAATTCTGAGAGCAGTTTTTTTAACATCTTTTGGTTTTTCGCCCGGAGTACGATTAAATCTGCCACCGCCACCTCTAGCCATATGACTCATTTACGCCACGCTCCCTTCAACTTGAGATTCGTAAATCTCTCTGTAAATATCACAAGTTTCCATTAGTTTTTCGTGGTTTCCAACGTCTACAATTTTACCATCGTCTAAAACAATAACCTTGTCGGCATCTTTAACCGAAGAAATACGCTGTGCAACAAGTAATATCGTCGAATCTTTAAAGTCGTTATAGAACGATTCTCTTATCGCTGCTTCTGTTTTAGTATCAACCGCAGAAGTAGAATCATCAAAAATCATAATTGGAGCTTTTTTAAGCATTGCCCGAGCAATACAAACACGCTGCTTTTGCCCACCAGAAAGGTTAACACCGCCTTGGCCTAGAACCGTTTCGTACCCTTCAGGAAAGCCTGTAACAAAATTGTGAGCTTGAGCGTATTTTGCAACTTCTTCAATTTCTTCTTGTGTTGCTTTATCATTGCCCCAAGAAATATTTTTCTTAATGCTGCCTGTGAAGAGGTTGTTTTTCTGCATAACCATGCCGATTCCGTTACGCAGGTTAGTTTGCGTGTAGTCTCGAACCGAAACGCCGTCTATCAAAACATCGCCTGCGGTTGTGTCATAAAATCTTGGAATTAAGTTGATAAGGCTTGATTTACCCGAACCTGTTCCTCCGATAATGCCAACAAACTCGCCCGGTTCGATGGTTAAATTTATGTCAGAAAGCACATATTCGCCAGCATATTTCGCACCTAAATGCTCGTCTTGCGTGTTATATTTAAAATTAACGTTTTTAAATTCGATTCTGCCCTTTTTTATTCTTGTAGTACTTGAAGGAGTTTCGTCGATGATGTCAGAAGTGGTATCAACAACCTCTAAAACCCTTACAGCACAAGCCTTTGCACGAGTTATCATAACAAAAATCATAGTAAATAGCATAACTGCCATTAAAATTTGCATTATGTAATTAACAAAGCTTATAAGTTCGCCCGTTTGCATTGTGCCGGTGCTTACAAAATTGCCACCAAACCACATAATTGCAACAACCGAAACGTTTAAAACCAAAACCATAAACGGCATAACAACCGCAACCAAAGAACCTGCTTTAACTGCGGCCCCCATTAGCTCGTCGTTCGCTTTGTTAAATTTTTTCTTTTCAAAATCTTTTCTAACGAATGCCTTAACAACCCTGATGGCGATTAGGTTTTCTTGCACTGCACCGTTTAAATTGTCAATCTTATTCTGCACTGCCTGAAACAGTTTGCCAGCTCTTGGAAGAATAATTGCAATTGTACCAGCCAAAGCAACAACCGAGGCCAAAATTATTAAAGACAGCCTAGCATTTATGTTTAAAGCAACTATGTATGCAAAAATTAACATGAGTGGTGCTCTGATTAAAAGCCTTAAACTAAGCATAAAAGTCATTTGTATAACGTTAACATCATTCGTGAGCCTTGTGATTAAAGACGACGATGAAAATTTGTCGATATTAGAAAACGAATAGCCTTGAATTTTAGAAAACATATCTTCACGGACATTTGCCGCAAAAATTTGGCTAACTTTTGCCGAATTTTTGGCATTAAAAACACCAAGAATTATAGCAGTTGTTGCCAAAAATATCATCGAAACGCCAATTCGCACTATGTAGCCCAAGTTTTCATTAGCGATGCCATTATCTACAATTAAAGACATAAGATAAGGTAGAAACAGCTCGCACAAAACCTCTAAAGATGTTAAAACAGCACATAAAATTGCTATGTGTTTGTGTGCTTTTAGATAGATATAAAGTTTTTTAATCATAAAATTTTTTCCTTTCATATGCATTTTTATATAGCTAGTCCTTAAAAAAACTTCCCAGTTCTGTTATATCTTTGTTTAAATACCTGTAAGAACGCTTATATTCATCACCTATGTAAATAACAGAATTAAATTTTTCATGGTCTAAGGCTCCATCTTTTAGTAGCTCTTCGTCTATAAGCCTGCCTCTAACTTTTGCAATTATATTGCTATAATTTTCAAATTCATTAGATTCTATAATTTCAATAACTTCGCACTCAATATTTATAGGGCAATTTTTGATAATCGGTGCATCTATTTTTTCTGACTTTATATACTCTAGTTTAGAAGCTATACTAAATTTATCTTCCGAGCTTACAAAGCCGCCAATCTCAATTTCTTCCATCAAACTTTTATCAGGAATATTAACCGTAAATTCTCTGTATTTTTTTATTTGATTAATTGCATTTCCATGTCTATAAATTCCAGCCACAAGCATATCGCCCAAGCTATATGAAGATGACATGGTTGAAAAATTAAATCCGAAAACTTCATCCTTATAACCTATTAAATATATCGGAAAACCATAATAAAATTTATTGGTGCTAATCTCTTTTTTACCCACAATTAATGCCATTTAACTCACCTTCGGTATATTTCCTATCGCCTTCTTTTTCTAATTTTGCTGCTTCTTCTAGCCCTTTAGCTTTATTTTCCCTTGCTCCACTTATATCGCCTAAAATTGCCTTTGCTCTGGCAACCGCTTCATAGCCAAACGCCAAATCTAAGCCTTCCAAGTTATTTTCTATTGCAATTTTAAGAGAGATTTCGCCGTGCAAAAGTGCAGCTTCTGCCATATTTAAAAGTGCATAAACACGCGATACTTGCCATTCACCTCTTGCAAAATTCTTAGGCTCGCCAATTAGGCCCCATAAATACCTGCTTGTGTGGGCTTTATGTAGCATTGCAGCGTTTTCCTCTCTAGTACGCTCTTTTAAATCAATCAAATCCCACGTTTCGTTAAATAGTTTTACGGCTTCACTTCTTACGGTAATTTCCATAATCGTACATCTCCTTATTCATCGTTTCGTATTTTTTTGGCAATTTCACTAATCTTCCTAAGCCTATGATTAACGCAAGATTTGCTAATTTTAGGCTCCGACAAATGCCCCATTTCTTCAAGCGTTGCATTTGGATAAGAAAGCCGTAAATCAGCCAGCTGCCTAAGGTTAGGTTCTAGATATTTTTCGCCTTTTTCAGCAAAAATAAGTTCAATATCTTCTGTTTGTTTTAAGCTTGCATTAACTGTTTTTCTAAGGTTAGAAGTTTCGCAATTTACAACCCTATTAACGTTGTTGCTAACATCTTTAATAACCCTAATATTTTCAAGCTCTAAAAGGCTCTTGTGTGCCCCAATTATGTTTAAAATCAGGGCTATATCTTCACCTTCTTTTATATACAAAACGTAATTCTTGCTGCGTTTTGTGATTTTGGCTTTAAGCGAAAATTCTTGCATTGCCTCAAGCGTTTTTAAAGCTTGCGACTCCTCCGAAAAAACAAATTCTAAATGGTACCCCTTTTCAGGGTTAGACATAGAGCCAGTTGCCAAAAACATATCCCTAAGATACATACGGTTTAAAGACATATCTCCCCCGTCAAATTTTTCGTTAATAATTTCGCTTTTTATCAAGTATGAAAAACTTGGACTAGTGCTTGCCATCCTTCTCCACATCCCTATGTTTAATTATAACACTTTGGCCGCCATTTTGTAAAGAATTATACAGCTTATTTGCGATTGTTACGCTGCGGTGTTTGCCACCTGTACAACCAATTGCAATAACAAGCTGGTTTTTGCCTTCTTCTACATAATTTGGAATTAAAAATCCAAGCATATCCTCTAATTTGTGCAAAAATTCGCTAGAAACAGGCCTGCTCATAACAAAATCATTAACTTCTATGTCGTTACCTGTTTTGTGTTTTAAGTCTTGCTCGTAAAATGGATTTGGGATAAACCTAACGTCAAAAACCAAGTCCGAATCCTTAGGAATACCATATTTAAACCCGAACGACAACACCGTTATCATTAAAGATGAAAACTGCTTATCTAGGGCAAAAATTTCGTTAATTTTTTCTTTTAAATGCCTTGCAAGCATTTGGCTTGTATCTATTATGTAGGTAGAACTTTTTTTAACCTCTGCTAAAATTTCTCGTTCTTTTATTATACCAAAATCAAGGCTTTCGCCCCTTGATAATGGGTGGTTCCGCCTTGTTTCTTTATATCTTGTTATAAGTGTATCATCTGAGGCATCTAGGTATAAAATTTTATAAGAAAACTCTTCAGAAAGTTCAGAAAGACCTTTGAAAAAGTCATCAAAAAGCCTGCCGCCCCTAATGTCTATCCCAAGAGCCGCCTTTTCTATATTAGATTTAAAGCAAACCTCTGCAAACTTTTGAATTAACTCGGGTGGAAGATTATCGGCACAAAAATACCCAATATCTTCTAAAAATCTTAAAACTGTGGATTTGCCAGCACCCGACATTCCTGTAACAATAATAAACTGCATGATTAGGCTCCTTTCTTTATATCTTCTGAAAGCAAAAACACTGCCGCAATATCAACGATAAAGTGCATAAACATCGATGGAATTAAACTGCCTGTAACTAAAAACAGTACTCCGTGCAAAGCTCCAACTATCGCAGTATTTCTAATTCCTTTAATTCCTTGATAAGCATGTGCCGCTCCAAATATAAAAGACGCAATAAGAAGCACAAGTAGCATCGGCATATTTGGAAACGCTGCCTGGAAGAGAAAAAACAAAAAGCCACGGAATATAATTTCTTCGCAAATTCCAGCAGTTAGAGATACAAAAAACCAATATTTTCTTTCTTTTTTACTGCGAGGTAATAGATTATTTGTTGCGTCATTCGAACTATTTTTAACAAGATTTTCTTGTTGCTCTTTTCTATATTTTGGATTTATGAGCAAAGCTATTGTTTCGTAAATATGTGCAATTATGTATATCCCGCAAGCAATAAGAGTACCGGCTGTGAACCAAACACTTTGGTTCAAGCCTATTCTCCTAATACCAACATCATAAAAGCTGATACCCGCAAGCAGGCATAATTTTAAAATCACCAATACTGTTCCCCAGCTACTTGCCATGAGTTTAATATAAAATACGACCCTATCTTTTTCCACAAGTGGTGAGTCCAATGGTTTTTTTATCGGAAGTGCTTCCACAATTAAAGGCTGTATTACGTAATAAGCTACCATTAAAACTAGAAAAAATATATACATTTCAATCCTCACTTTAAAACCCTAACTTCTCGCTCTAGTTTAACGCCAAACTTCTTATAAACTGTGTTTTGTATGTGCTCTATCAGATTTAACACATCTTCACAAGTTGCATTATCGTGATTTACAATAAATCCACAATGCTTTTCTGAAACCATTGCTCCGCCAACTTTATAGCCCGCAAGCCCCGCATCCATAATAAGCTTTCCAGCAAAATGCCCCTCAGGACGTTTGAATACTGAGCCAGCACTTGGCAAATCAAGCGGTTGTTTTTCTTCTCTTTTTTGCCTTAGTTCGTCTATTGTTGCTTTTATTATGTCTTTTTCACCTTTTGCTAAAATAAACGTAACTTCGGTTATTATAAGGTTTTCTTTCATAGCTTTAGATGTGCGATAGCCAAAATCCATCTCTTCACTTGAAATAACTTGAATGTTACCTAAAGAATCCATCGCCCTAACTTCCTTAATCACGTCTTTCATTTCGCCGCCGTAAGCCCCAGCATTCATCACGCATGAGCCGCCAACACTACCGGGAATACCCTCAGCAAACTCAAGCCCTGTAAGCGATTTTTCTAAAGTAAAATCTGTCAAATCCTTTAATGTTGCTCCAGCTTGTGCGATTATAGTGCTTTCGCCCTCTAGCCTAATATTTGAAAAATATTCACCAAGATAGATTATTGTGCCGTTAAACCCTTTGTCTGAAACCAACAAGTTAGAGCCAGCCCCAATTATATAATAATCTGTTCCACATTTTTTAAGTATTTCTATTGCCTCTGAAATAGCATCTTCAGTGCTAACTAGGCACAAACTCTTGGCTTTTCCACCAATTTTAAAAGTTGTTAAAGCACTTAAAGAATATCCACCAGTAACAAATATAACACATTCCTTAGCATTTACAGGCATACGGTTAGAAATATCACGCTGCATAGCCTTTAGAATAATTTCAATGTCTTCTTTTGCGAGATGTACATCTGCAAAAATCTCCAGAATCGGAAACTTATTATCAACATTAAGCTCTACATCTATATGTGTTGTTTCCTTAGCTTTTTGGGTTGTATATACAAAATTTGTTTTGTAGTTAAAAGGCTTATCTGTTTTCGCTTTCACTTTGTTTCCCCCTAAAAAAATTATATACGGCTTCGGCCGCTTTAATATTCATGCCTTCGGCTTGTTTTAGTTCCTCAATTTCTGCTCGCTTTATTTTTTCTATATCTCCAAAGTGTTTGATAAGTGCTGTTCTACGAGTTGCACCAATGCCTTTTATATCATCAAGAACCGACCTAACCTGTGCCTTGCTCCTTAAGCTTTTATGATATTCTATGGCAAACCTATGCACTTCGTCTTGAATTTTTGTAATCAGCCTAAATGCTTCAGAAGTTACCGAGAAATTGACCTCTTCACCCTCGAAATAAAGCCCTCTTGTGCGGTGTTTATCATCTTTAACCATGCCACATACAAGAATATCCATATTAAGCTCTTTAAGCACCTTCTTCGCTGAACCAACCTGACCCTTACCACCATCTATAAATATTATATCAGGAAGCTTTAAAAATTTCATCTCTTTTGCGTTATTCCCAGTAAGTTCCTCCAACTCTTTCTTGTACCTTAAAAATCTCCTTGTTAAAACCTCTTCAATGCTTGCGTAGTCATTAGGGCCTAAAACGCTCTTAATCTTAAATTTGCGGTAATCATTACGTTTTGGGCGGCCCTCTTCAAAAACAACCATAGAACCAACCGACTCAAACCCTTGAATGTTTGAAATATCATAAGCTTCTATTCGATTTATCACAAAATCTATACCAAGGGCGTTTTGAATCGCCTCGACAGCACCCTCGGTTCGCTGTTTTTCACGCTTTATTTGCTCACCAAATTGAGTTAGTGTAATTTCGGCATTTTGCTTGGCCATTTTGATAAGCTTAAGCTTTTCGCCCTTTTGCGGAACAATTATGCTAACAGATGCCTGCCGCAAATGCTCTAGCCACATTTTAACAATATCTAAATTATTAACATTATTTTCTAAAATTATCTCTTTTGGTATGAACGAAGTTTCTGAATAAAACTGCTCCACAAACGCCGTTATAATATCTTCTTTTTCCATATCCTGCGTACCTTTAAGCGTGAAATGCTCTCGCCCCGTCATTTTTCCGCCACGAATGAAGAAAATTTGAACCAATGCCTCCTCTTCGTTTTGGGCAAATGCAATAATGTCTTGATTTGCATCCGAAGCATTGTCGACCTTCTGCTTTTCAGAAATAGTTTTTATAGCGTTTATCTTATCACGGTATTTAGCGGCTTTTTCAAAATCCATTGTCTCGGCAGAAATCTGCATATTTGTTTTTAATTCTGCTAAAATCTCTTTGTGTTTTCCGCCAAGAAACATCATAATTTCGTTAATTATTTTGTTGTAATCCTCGGTAGTTATATGTTCATTACAACAGCCTAAGCATTGCTCTATATGGTAATCTAAGCACGGCCTGCCCTTAAACATTTCTTGCGGAAACCGCCTAAAACACCGCCTAGGCTTCCAAATTTTATGAATAAGTTCAACCGTTTCTTTAACCACAAGCCCCGAAGTGTATGGTCCATAATACTTGGCCTTGTCTTTCTTAACATTTCTCGTCGAAAAAACACGGGGATACATCTCGTTCAAAGTTATTTTTATATGTGGGTAAGTTTTGTCATCCCTAAGCAAAATATTGTATTTTGGCTGATGTTTTTTGATAAGATTATTTTCGAGTAGCAACGCTTCAACTTCTGTATCTGTAATAATATATTCAAACCGCTCTATATTTTCTACCAAATTGCGAGTTTTCTGCGACTTTTTAGAAGATTCCTGAAAATACTGCCTGACCCTATTTCTAAGATTTATTGCCTTGCCAACATAAATAATTTCTTCTTTTTCATCACGCATTATGTAAACGCCCGAATTTTGTGGCAGTTTTTTTAGTTCCTCATGAATATCAAACATATAATCACCTCCGCAAAGCAATTCTTTATTATTAGTATATCACATCTAGTCCATGATTTGAATATATTACAGAAGATAAACATAAAAAGTTTAGGAGGATTTTAATGAAACGAAATACTCTTTTAGTAATACTCATTATTGTGCTATTTGTAGTGGCAGTGGTTGGTGTAAGAATCCATAATAATGATAATGACAACAACGAACTCACAACAATTAGGCTAAACGAAGTTGTTAGGTCTATTTTTTACGCACCACAATACGTTGCGATAGAAATGGGCTTTTTTGAGGAAGAAGGCATTTTGATAGAACTTAGCATAGGGCAAGGGGCAGATAGGTCTATGGTGGCATTAATTTCAGGCAGTGCCGACATTGGGCTAATGGGTACAGAAGCCGCAATATATGTTTTTAACGAGGGCAGGGAAGACCATGCCATGGCTTTTGCACAGGCAAATTATTTAAAATGCGTAAATTGAACTCCGCTCTTCAAAGAGCTTAACTGTAACATCATAACTGTTCTATAAGTTGACTTAAAATTTCATATTTGTTATAATTATAGCAAATTAACTGCTATAATACTATACATATAATTTCATTACAAAAATCTAGGAGGGGTAAAGATGAACGAAATTAAAAGGGACTTCTTCGTCAGCTACAATAAAGCAGATAGGCAATGGGCGAAATGGATTGCATCTGTACTAGAGCAAAACGGCTACACCTGCTATATCCAAGCATGGGATTTTCGCAAGGGCGGCAATTTTGTACTAGACATGCAAAATGCTTTAATAAACTCGAAACAGGTTATTGCCGTATTATCAAAAGATTTCTTATCTTCGCCATACTGCCAAGCAGAGTGGGCGGCAGCATTTACAAAAGACCCTAATAGTGAAAAGAGATTATTTATTCCTGTAAGAATATCTAATATAAAGCCTGAGGGCTTATTTTCAGCCATAAGTTATATTGATTTATTTAGGGTTAATAATGAAGAGGAGGCAGAAAAGCTTCTTTTGCACGGGGTTGATATAAAAAATATCCCTCGAAATCGCCCTTCTTTTCCTGGAACTCCAAAAAAGCGATTCCCCGGTAGCCTGCCATTTAACAATCTTCCATTTAGCCGAAATCATTACTTTACAGGAAGAGAGCAAGTTTTTGAAGATATTTGCTCCAAATTTGAAAGTGGTAAAGCTATTTCATTAACTCAAGCTATTGTTGGTATGGGCGGACTAGGCAAGACACAAACTGCATTAGAGTATGCCTATAGATATTCCGACAAGTATAAATGGATATGGTGGGTACATGCCGAAACAGAGCTTTCTGTAATAGCATCATATAAACAATTTGCAGTAGATATGGGGTTAATGAATGAAGAACAGCATGATGACGAACTAATTATCAAGACCGTCTTAAATTGGATGGATTCTAACGATAAATATTTATTTATCTATGATAATGCAGATATTGTTTCTAGTGATACTTCTTGGTGGCCAAGAAATAACCGTGCGAATATTTTAATTACTACTAGAAACAAGCAAAATCACATTGGAGAAAAGATAGATATTGATGTTTTTACAGAGAACGAAGCCGTTAAGTTTTTACAAACTCGTGCTAAAATAAATGATGATTTGCAAAATGCTTCTCTTTTGGCTAACCGCTTAGGGTGCCTACCATTAGCATTAGAGCAGGCTGCTGCTTACATAGTAAATAATGAGATTACATATGGCAAGTATTTATCTCTACTTGATAATTATGGATTAGAGCTGTTAGAAGACGTTGATGGAATTAAAGACTATTCGCTATCTATTGCTGCAACACTTGAAATATCTATCAAAAATATAGATAGTGAGGAAGCCCGACAATTGTTGTA
>Ga0123352_10008814_pt1 | contig 15728 bp, 8 predicted proteins | sample TergutLab28metaG_FD_89700 | JGI IMG/M metagenome (GOLD analysis project Ga0123352, IMG submission 89700) | Labiotermes labralis P1 segment gut microbial communities from Petit-Saut dam, French Guiana - Lab288 P1 | ecosystem: Host-associated > Arthropoda: Insects > Digestive system > Gut ... | reverse complement strand
GTATGTAGTATGTATGTATGTATGTATGTATGTATGTATGTGTGTATGTATGTGTGTATGTATGTATGTATGTGTGTATGTATGTGTGTATGTACGTACGTATGTATGTATGTATGTATGTATGTACGTATGTATGTATGTATGTATGTATGTATGTATGTATGTATGTATGTATGTATGTATGTATGTGTGTGTGTATGTATGTATGTATGTATATAAGTATGTATGTGTGTATGTATGTATTTATGTGTGTGTGTATGTGTATATGTATGTATGTGTGTATATATGTATGTATGTGTGTATGTATGTATGTATGTATATACATATGACTAGAAACAGATATTTGTTTTACGAAAGCTGTTGATTTACAATTTGAAACACAATTAACGAAATAAAAAAGACATACTGGCGCTGAGGATGCTAGTGAGAGAGGTCAGAAGTGACGAAAAATGTTTTTGGGTTTGAAGTTTCAAGACAATGTCCAATTCCATATTTCGTAAAAGTAGATTATGCACAACCCTACTTTAGACCATGATAATAGGATAGTAGCAATCAGAGCAGTGCAATTGCACAAATCATATTGAGGGATTAACTATAAAGATAAGTAATATGGGACATAAAAAGTATGAAAATACAATAACATAATAGCACTTACAATGTGGCACATTTCAATAGTCTTCACCCCTTCGATAACTCAACTCACAGAACAAACACCAACCTGGCCGACGTCATGTTAAATGAAACAACACACAATATAAAACCGATGCTTCAAATGAATACGTGACGAGGACACAGGGGTTCTGACATGGCTTGCTTCAGGGGGTTGGAAACAAATTTAGAAATACATGCCGAGAGGAAAATTTAGTGGATGTTTTCCGTTCCGCAACACACGACAATACTGTTTCAGGTTTACGTACTTTATGACAGGTGGTCTGGTGGGCCGAAGTTGGTTAAGAGGGGAGGTTTGGTGACTGGCATTGCGGTAAACCAGTGTGGTGACGTCAGTTCCTAACAGCAGGACATATATATGTATATATATATATATATATATATATATATGCATACAAGCACACACACACACACATACATACACACATATACACATACATACATATATAACACATACATAAACATACATATATGCATATATACAAACACATATAATTAAAGATTAAATATAAAGTTACAGCTAACACAAAATTTCACAGCCGTAATAAGCGGGCACGGAAAAACGAGAGACTACTTACATCGCTTCAAAATAATAGAAGAGCCAACGTGTTCATGCGGAGAAGGCGTCCAGACAACTGATCAGATAATATGTGAATGCAAAAGGCTGACAAAGGAGAGAGTCAGACTAAAGAGGACGGTAACAGGAACAAACAGATGGCCAATTACCAAAAGGGACTTGATAAGAAGACACTACAAGGAATTTACAAAATGTATTAACTACATAAAATTTGATAAACTAATTATAGAATAAGCAAATAACTGTACTAAATCAACTATAAGATTGTAAAGCTTTTAGTATTACCATTCTAATGGGACAAGCAATAAACCATATAAAAAAACATATACATACATTCTTACATACGTACACACATATATACATATATACATACATACTTATATATATATATATATACACACACACATATATACATACATACATACATACTTATATATATACACACATATATACATACATACATGCGTACATACTTACGTACACACATACGTATACACACACGCATAGTACATACATACATACATACATACATACATTCATACATACTTACATACATACATACATACATACACACACATACATACATACATACATACATACATACATACATACATGCATACATACTTAAGTACACACATACGTCAACATACACACATATATAAATGGACTCATTCGTACATACTTACATACATACGTACTTACATACATACATACATACATACACGCATACATACATAATACATACATAACATGTACATACATACATACATACAGTACTTGTACATAAATATACACATGCAAAGTAATGTGGTGGGAGCGGACACTTTTGATGGTGCAAAACAGCAGTACTGTAATGAGGCTGAATTTTGAATTCCGGATTTTTAGGATGTATTACGACGGAAAATTGACCTAAGGGTCAGGGCGATTTGAACGGCACATGCGAATGGAAGTAACTCAGATTTGTTTCGAGAAGTTTTCAAGCTCTGGATTTTACGACCAAGTTGCAGGTTGCTTAATTAGTATAGTTCAGTTCCACAGGTTCGTCGTTTCGTTAAATGGGCTTGCAAAACTGAGAATTGCGCAAATCTACTGCTCATGTTGAACTGATGCCAGGTTTCCGACTTTTCGTCTGTTTCACGTTACACAATAAAAGGCATCGTTTCTGTCATCCTATTCTTTGCTTTTCTTGCGGTCTATTGTGTAGACTAAGGCCGTTCTTATGATTTGTGAAAGCCTCAAGCCAACACACAAAAAAAAAAAAGAAAAATAAAGGACTGGTGATTATGGTTTTGTGTCGTCTGTTCTTAAACCAGTCAACTGTGTCTACTAGCCCCCTAAATCTATTGCACTATTTGTGTCATATATACGTCACTCAGCGCCCCGTATTAAGCTTTACCACAATCTGCAGCTGTTTCTCTTTGTCCTCATTTGCTTCAGATTTCAAACACCTCAGATCTTACTTTTTTAGAACAATCTAAATTTGATGTGGAAAAAACACTTTTTGAAGCAATATATTTTTTGCAAAAGTTTTACATCTCATAGTAATTAAGTTTCAGGTGTCAGACCATTTAAAACTGTGTACACAGTAACATATTAATACCAAACGTTAACAGGTATTATGACGTACTTAGGTGTTTTGCATACTTATTATTAATTCTTATCCATATCGAAGCTACTATTCAAGTTTCACATGCAACATAATATAATTTGTCGCCTGTAAATACTTTCTTCGAGAACCAAAATTTTAAGGATAAGCTAACTTAAACATAAGCTCGAGATATGTTTAAATCTTTTATCATTCTTATCATGACACTACACCTAAATAATCACGTGATTATCAAATTTAAAGACAATTTCTTTTAGTAAGTAATGGCATATAATTGCCTTCCGTTATTTCACACACTATGATGAGAGTAACGATAATTTTGTATCAGTAAGAGAAGGTAAAAAAATTAAAGATTTTATGTAAGTATACAATTTACAGTAATTCAGATTCCCATCAGGTTAATGTGAGGGATATGGTGTATTATTTTTTCCGCCTTTATGTTTTTATGTATTTATTAGTGAATAAATTACTATTCATAATTTTTCCCGTTTAGCGTAGTCCATAAATTAAGACGATTAACTACGGTAATGCCTATTTGTCGCCAACAGACCGAATACTCAAGACACAATTTTTTATTTATGTTTTGCAAACTTTTATAAGATATTTGTTGCCTATACCGTATTTTTATTCTGGCAAATAAAAAAATTGCAAATATCATCATATTTCAATGGCAGTTCTCATAAAAATTCGTGAAAGATTTTAAACTTTATTATGAAGGTGGTAAACGGAAGTGCTTCTTTATACAACAAGAAAGTGGGTCGTAAATTATATAATACGTATTTCATTCTTTTAGCAAATGTGCTACTAATTTCTTTATTCCAGAAAAAGAAATTGTTGGAACATTTGTGAGACACGAAAGCTCCATATCAACGTGAAGTATAATAACTCAGATTACACTGCTTGGCCTAATCTCACATTGCATGAAACTGTCAGGTTAGAAAATCTCTTGGTTTTATTTCCTTCCCCTTCCTTCATTTCTCAGGGGTGAATATTCTAGAACAGTTGGAAGGAGTTCTGTACTCCAAGAGTATTTTGCTCTTGCAGTAAAATACTACTTAGAACATATATACATGTCATAATCTCCCACTCTTGTTACTACAAATTGCAACAAATTTATAGTACCGTACATTTACACATTTGTACAAAAAATTAGTGACATAAAACGGTTAATTTGGTGACGCATTCTATACGGATAGCGGAAAATAATTTCCGTTAACAGCTTGGTTACCACAAATTTGACAAATTCAGGCCAGCATCAATTCGTAGGTTGCACGAGACAATATTTCTTACATGTGCTAGAGGTATGGTTTAAAAAAATTATTGCATGACACTAGTCACATTCAGTACGAAAGTCGAACCCAGGAAATTCAAGTGCAGAATGGCCATAGCAGTAAAGTCTTTAAACTGTGGTGACAGGGATTTGGCCAAACTTTGTGCGGTGTCGAATATTTACCGCTAAATATTATTCCCTGAAGCACTTTTTGTCATTGCAATGAGACCAGCTATGTAACTGCTGTCGCAGACAAGCAAGTTTGTGGATCGATACAGTAACAGTCGAAAGAGAAGAAAGTGTCATATTATGTTGAAAGAAGCTTCAGTTGAGTAGGGATTTTTGGTTCGTATTTCTCCTAGAATGAAATTTGGAGGAAATTTTGAATAGCGTTCGTACAATCACACAAGATTCGTTTTGAAATAAACACATTTTACACAAGAAGTATTTTCAAACAGATTTATTACAATTTGTACTCGTATATTTGAGAAAAACGCAAGCAGGTTTTGAATTATATTATGAATAGGGGCATAGGGAGCAAAGAGTTTATGTAGCTCGTTTCGTTAAACCACAAACATTTACGTTATGATAACAGTAATGGCGATCTTAAATTCTAACTTCTCAATAAATAACATTTTCACGTCAGGCGTACTTTATATAGAAATAGCGGTCATATAAACAGCTTATGTCACGGCTAGGATACTAACATATAACCACTTTCATTTCAAAATCCGTGAAAAAGTCAATAACGATTTCAACGTAAATTATCGGTTTTGCTCATTGTTGTACATAAGGGTATCATACAAATTATTGTGGAGATTGTGTGAACGATATCACGACTTGCTACAAGATGGACGGTCATGGGATCGAATACCTGTGCGGAAGAAATATTACTGACCTGTCCGGACCTGCCGTTGGACACACACTTAGCATCCTGTACAAATGATATCGGTCCTCTTTCCGAGGAAATAAGCGGCTGTAGTATGGTTTTGACATACAGCACCCATAGTTATAGAAAGGGTATAGCTACACATCTACTCTGTCCTGCCCTATTCTAGGGTGAACCTTACATTTACCTTATAAATTACAATTGAATATGAGTGTGCAACTTATTCTCTCCTATAAACAAAATTACGAAATAGTTGTTCAGTGGGTAAAACGACAACATGTAAAATATTTTATATACAGGAACACTGTCTTTTGTACAAGTCACCTCTCTACTTTAGTTAGGGTAGCAAAATTTAGGTAGAAGGTAGACTGGTTGGCAATGCTGGGAATGGGTAACATAAATATACACAGAACTCTGATAGAGAAATGTCTTGATAAATCTTATTTTGGTAGACTGAAGGGAATACTAGACGGCGCCATTAATAAAGGAGTTCAAGTAACAGAAACGGTGGTGGATAAAACTCAAATACAAAAGTGTCTAACTCTGGAGTGCAGCTCTTGCGGTTCTTGCTACATCATTCCACAGAAGAATACATAAAGTACAAAATTTTCACTCCAAGAAATTTAGTGCATAATTTTTCTCGGCATAAAGAGCTCAATTTCTGTTTATATTGTTCCCAATGATACAATTTCAGAATTTTTTTTCATGTTTCCTGGGATATTCATTTTAAGAAATGCCTTTTATCTCCGAAACTGATCTGAAAATAACAGCTTCATAAAAGGTGGCGAGGAGATACGAGAATATTCACATGCGACTGAAAAACGATTGACGGTGTTGTCGCTGTCAAAGGAAGAATATGTGGATGTTGCGTGAAAAGCTTAAGGTAAGAAGAAGAAAAAGAAGAAATCTGGCCTTTGCTTGATTTGACGATTTCACTGTTCCACCCAAAATAAACTGTGTTTGTATTGATAGCAGAACCTCCGCAAACGTTGTATCATATAAGCTTATGTGTGAAAATTCAATCTTAACCTCATCTTATTTAGAACACTTTGCTATCAGGCACCAGTCTCAAAACCTATTACACTCAATAACCCTGCAGATGAATTCTGAAACTCTTTATCTGAAGTGGGGTTTGTTAAAGAATACTTTGCTCCATATTTCTGATAATTCCGAAGAAAGAATGCGCAGCAGAATGTTGGTAATGATTCCCATAATTACTCTTTTCGCTAGTCTTTGTTATTTCATGAATGGTTTAGCAAAAAAATTAATTTTTAGAAAACTGCACAGAAGCATTTTATTAAAAAATTGTACTTTCCAAAATTTTGGTGACTTTATCTGCGAATTTACAGAATTTTTTATACATTTTCTCTCAAATTATTGCCTCTACCCCCGGACTACCTCACTCTCTCTCTCTCTCTCTCTCTTTATATATACGTGTCTATTTACTTTGTGGGCCGGGTAGCTCAATCGGTATAGCGACTGACTATGGGGTGGAGGAACCGGGATCGATAACCGATGGGGACGAGATTTTCCGCCCGTCCAGGCCGGCCCTGGAGCCCACCCAGCCTCATGTACAATGGGTTCCGGGTCTTTACCGGGGGTAAAGTGCAGGCTGGGAATGCTGCTGACCACTCACTCCCTCCCAGTACCGCGGTCATAGAAGTGTAGAACTATACCTCTACCCACCCAATGGGGCCACACCGGGCCTGTAACGGGATCACTTTATATAAACTTCATATATATATATATATGTATGCATATATAATGTATATATTACAATATATACACATGAATATAACCTAACAATACTACACAATTCCTTAACCTATGTAGCTCAGTCACCTTAGCGAATATCCTCTGTGCGAGATGATTTGGAAATGAGGGTTTAGGTTCAAAGGCGGCGGAGGATTTTCGACTCCATAGTGGTGGAGAGAATATCCAGACTGATTGCAAGGCACGACTTATCCTACTGTCCAGTGAACACTAGGACGTTCTCTGGAGGATAAATTGACCGTGACCTGACTTCATCCGCTCACTTCCTTCTCGGTAAGAATCACTGGAACTCCATCTCTTTAAAAGGGTGAAGGGTGATAGTGGGCTGCAGTGCTAATAATCCTATGTAGTACGATCTACGTTTCACAAATTGTCTGTATTGATCCATGAGTTATAAAATGATTATGTAAATATAATAATAAATTTAATCTCGATGTTTGGCACCTTTCTACATTTTCACACTTTGATATCTTGTGCAATTCAATACCAAGCCCTACAGTACATTAATAATTTTTTTCGTGTTATCTATCGTTATTATTCTCTTCCACTTTTAACAAACAACTTGACGCCCAGTGTGTTAATACTGCAAATATGAAAATTTTGTACAGCGTATATTGCTACGTGCAATTATAAGGTATTAAAATAAATATATATTTCAAACTGTGATGAGAAACGGAATATAAGGATAATTCTTGCTACGCAGCTGATATCAAGAATGCAATATTGAAAAGTGAGCAAGTGGATTGGGAAAATGTCGAAATTGTAATGAATGTTTTGTGAAGTAGGTGCCTAAACTAAATCGAATTTCAACTAAACCTATTATGACACATGACCCTTAAGGTGAGTCCTGCTTCCTCGCTGTATATAGGTAGAGTTACATTTTAGTATTTTATTGGATTTTATAATAGTTTTTATGCCATTTTAAACTTTATACACTATATTGTCAACATATACTTCATTCCTAAAATCACAGTAATTTACATATACCTTCTACCTTACTCTCACACAGACCCGAATATCGAAAATAATAGGAAGCTTCAGAATAATTCTGTCCTAAGGAAAGTGAGTACATAATACCAGTGTAGTAGGACGATATAATTTTGTAGATCTTAGTTTTCGACTCTAAAAGCAATGCAACAATTTGTCTAATCACATCAGTCTTCACTCCAGTAACTCCGTGAGCCTACGAAGCTTTAATTTAATTTCATAAGTTTGTGCCGGCTTGGTGTTACCGTAATTTGGCGCCAAGCCAAACTGAAACCAAACTTACATCTGGAACGTAGAGACATCGGCTTCAAGCGGACGACTGTACTAACTCAGATAGCCACATGAATGAATAACATTAAGATTCTCTGTACCTCGCAATTCTAAAAGCAAAAATAAGACTGTCTAAATTTAGTCTATTAAAAACTAACTATTTCTCAGCTTATAGCCCTTTGAATGTAACTATATTTCATTTTTGAGGGTTGTTTGACCGTGCATCTTCCTTATGAAATAATGTGGAATGCCAATATAGTGATTCTTTTCCGACGTAAGAAAGAACATTGCAAAGCGTCCTGCGTGATCTATCACTATTCAACACCGACGTCTTTCGCATTACGGCGCCTAATCTCAATTATAAAAATATCTTTGCCTCTTTTCAAACAAGTGATCAGGTACTCAACTGGAGACAATTGGTTTCTGATCTCAAAGAATTGATATCTTCCTCAAAATTGGGTGTAAAAACATTACCAATATTCAAGGTAAAATATCTAATTTTGAAAATTTTCTTGTGCTTAAAAATTGCTGTCTTTTGTAATAAGGCGCCTTGTAGTTTGATAGAAATATATCGACATTCAGAGATACTTTTTACATCCACTTTTATATTCATTCGTCGACATGAGAAAAACAAATCTCACTTCTACCCTTTTTTTATCAATTATATTTTTTTCAATAGAACGACACAATAGAGAGCAAAATACGAATTCGGGTACATGCAAATCATCACTAACATGCTCACTGTTAAATACCTGTAACTATTGCGGCTGTTACTCATGAGTTGAGAAGGGTTGGCCATTACTAGTGAGATACATTTTTGACATTATTCTACATTAGTCCACTTAAGTACGAAGAAAAGCAATCATTGTAACAGGCCTGGAGAGGCCCTTAGTGTTCCAAGAGGCTGAGGCTCCCAGATTTCAAGACAGTCGGCCCATGAAGGTAGTAATATTGTCAACCCTAGGCACCGGCCGCCTCTACTCATTTCTTTCAGAGGTTGAGTCAACCCCAGGTCCATGGTGCTGCCGGAAGGATTATTTCAATGAAAAATTCCAATCACACCATTTGGAATTGAACCCGCGACCTACTGGTGTTTAGAGTAGCGTCCCAACCAACTAATTTCTATACACCACGTTCTACGAATAATTTTTCTTAGAATCGTAATAATGAATATTGCATTAACCTTATATTAGTAGGAAGGTCTTATTTTTGTATACAATTTTTTATTAAAATAAAGAAATATAGAAGTTTAATCACTTTAAAAATTCAATAAATTGCTGCAGTATTTGAATGAGACTTTAGAAGGCTGCCTTTAACACCCCTGAGAGCTGCATTCTTACCAGAACCCCCCTCCCCCCACGTTTGATTCCCTACCCCCTGCCAAGTCCTGTCTACTACACTGTAGATCGATGGTGTTATAAAATGAATACTGCAGATTTGTCGTATTTATTTTACATATATTTTCCATTAAGAACGGCAGTTCTGCCAATGTGTGTAATCCGACTAGTTAGCACCGGACTTTATTAAAACAAAAGGAAGGTTTACTACTTGCATCCAGACGAAGAGAGTGGCTAAAATATTTCATAATACCGATGGAAATGGAGAATATTGTTTCTCTTTTTTCATTAAAAAGTATAAAATTCTTGTAATTCTTAGATATTTGCACCTGCCGTCATGAGAATATGAATAGCATCAGAGTTAATTAAATGCTAGCAAATTTAACAATTCTTACTGACATCTGATCCTTTTTTTTTCCTCTGCCCGACATGCAAAAAAATATAGACATAAACACATTTTGAATTAAATTTGCACTTCTTCAGTATAGGCTTATTACAATTTTTTTTTCAAAATTTATTTCTAAGAACTTGGGTAACACAATGCCGTTGTAACTTACTACTGTCACATTGCCGTACCTAACACCGTCACGTTAGTGGTGAGGACTCTGGGAGGGTGTGTAGACACTTGGCACATGTAGAGACCCTCATCTTCGCGCTGCACCGGACTGATGTGCAACTGCCAGTTGTTGGGGTACTGGAACTTGACTTTCAGGCGAGGATCGCTGCTGTACGGACTCGCACCGACAGTCAGCAGACTTACGCGGTCGGTGCTCCTTCGTAGCCACATCACCTACAGCGACAGGCATAATGTAATTAAATATATCTTACGGAATCTGCGTCGAACCAGTCGTATCTTGTCATTCATTAGACAGATGTGTGGAAAGTGTTTCGACTTCGAAAGACATATTTGTGCACAGTATAGTTTACAAGTTGCAAACAATGTTTTTAATTCATGAATATTGTGTGCCTGTGTCAAGTACAGGGTTATTCAAAATGATTGTCGGGGTTTTAACAACTTGTCATACACAATACACTTGAGATAGGAGTATATGCATTTTTTATTTAATAGATCAACACTCCGCGTTTTTGTTACATACCTTACAGGGGCTCTATATGTGCACGCTTTGTGATTCTACAAACATCAACACGATAATCTAGCTCGTTCCAAACTGTTTGTAGCATGTCAGCCGTGATGGGTTCAATGGCGGTTCTGATTCGTACCTTCATTTTAGGGATACATATACACCCTGTCTCTTGAAACTGTGCATACCGCCTTAGAATGGAATTGTCAGATGGTGGTTGTTTCCCAAATTTGATGCGGAATTGCCGCAGGACAATTGTACCCCGACAATCATTTTGAATAACCCTGTACATTGACTTGGATTTATTTTACTGCTGACATGCGCATGTAGCATCACATGAAATTAATCGCCCTACTTACCATCACATTGCAATTTAGTGCAAGAAAGTAAAGGTAAAGCAATCACATTACAGGCCTGGACAGGCCCAGAGTGTTCCAGGAATTTGAAGATCCCAGATTTCAAGACATTCAGCACATGAAGATGGTAAGGTTATCAGCCCTAAGCACCGTGCCACCTTTACCCCCCACCTCCCAGAAAATATTCCTGGTATAAATTTCTGTTAGAGGCGGAGTCAACCCCAGGGTCATAGTGCGACCGGAAGGATTATGTCAATGAAAAATTTCAATGACATAATCGGAAATCGAACCCGCGACCTTCCGAAGTGCAAGAGATTATGCATGCCAAATGCTTACATTTCTAAACTTACCTTTAAGATATACAGTCGTGGGGGAAACTTAAGACGTTAAAAATTTAGAACTAACAAAAGCTCTTTTATACGAAGATCAACGTCCTATGGGATTTTATGCTCTGTGGACTGGGAAATAGATACAGATATATCGAAAGGCTGCTGTGACTTCACCTTTGTATAAAGCATTCTTCCTAGAACACAGGATTTCTTTCTTCCTAAAATTGTAGCAAGACACTTACAGGGTGATTACTAACTGAATATTCTTCGTGACATTCAATGTTTTTGGTAGGACATATGTCACTGCGAGGTGAGTTCAGTGTTTAGTGATACTAGTGAGCTTTTACAGCTAGCAGTCTAGCGGATTAACAAAAAGCCTAACTAAAAATGTTCATATTTATAATTAGCATTTGCGCACCTTGGTGGTCGTGAGGCAGGAACTCATAGGTTTGTTACTTTGAAATTCTCGGTAGTTGACTAGTTGCGTCGGTGCTGCTACACTAAGCAGAGCTCAGAAAGTTCGCACGAAGGCAGATCAGAGTGCATTCAAACTGCGAGTTTGGTTCGCGATTCAGCGTGACTACTGAACATGCTGAACCTATTAGTGACTGACCACTTCAAGAAAAACGAAATTCAAATAAGAGTTTTGAATTTGGTTTTAAATTGTCACCCAAGCAGAAGTGTCGCTGACAAAAGTAGTGCAGTTCCGTAACGGGAATCTCGGTTTTGGCACGGAGAGAGACCAAAGCAGTGCATTGCTCTCTGACAAATTTAAATATATCCAAGAGTTCGGGATTTAGACATTTTTATATTACAGCTATAAATTTAAAAGATGGGAAACATTATGTTGTCATTATGTTGTCATAATGTTGTCATTGCTCTTATGAATGTAAACTGATTACCATCAGCAACGTAGTGGGTATAATGAACAACAGTGAAGAATAAATTGAAAGAAATCCGGAGTCAAATTGCTGTGTATAATCTTCCGACACGCTTTTCACGAACGCCGACCCTAGTTTACCCTGAGCGACGTTCGCCCTTACCGCCCACCTAGTTTTCCGGATCCAACACTAAACCCTTCCTAAAAATCTCACTGCATTACCCACACCCTTCTGTGTGAATTTTCGAAAGGTAGTCTGACCGACCAGCTTGTATAGTATCTTGATAACTCAGTGGGTAGTAGGGATCAGTCTCAGGGAATATACGGCTTTATGTTGGATTAGGATGGCGTTGTATTTGCTGGTCCGTATTAGTAGAAGTATTAATACTTTCAGTTACACCGTTAGCACTTTGAAATTTCTTGTCGGCAAGTTTATATGAGTAATAAACTTACGCAGTATACAGTTTTTTAGAATATTTTTGATCACAAATATTTGAAATATGTGTTAAAACAGTCCACAATTCAAACCACTGTCTGTCTGCCTAGCACGGGCACCGAACATTGAATACTACACGTGCTGTCATTTACGAACACCTGCACGCACTTGATTTTCTTCCCCCCTTCCTCCTTAGTTTACCTGTTAATATTAGCTCTCTCATTTTTTATATTGACGGCTAAATAAAACGTAATTCGACTTAATGTAGGTGTACTGTGTAAACACACAATCACCTCCTCCACCCGGCAAGCTCTTGAAGATAATTATGTAGCCTAAATTCCTAGGGAAGGCCTTCATTAATATAACAAGCCTAAATATCACCTTCTTTGCGTACATAAAACGAAAGCCAAACATATTTTTCCCTACATCACAGGAAGCCATCTGTTAGGAGCCCTACCAAGGTTGGCTGGTTACACCATTAACTACCATTCATTGCATCATCCAACTTTGGTGTTTCCTATTGGCGTCCTTTTTGACATCGACAACTAATAAAAATATGAGAAGGCACGTACATTAGAAGCTCTGTAAACACTACGTTTCTTCAAACGCTATTCGACATGGTGTAATATTGTAGGAAATTTGAATCTGTCGTCGACGCCGTTGTGAGGGCCTCAAATATCACCCATTAAAATGTCTGTGAACATGTTGAGAGGAATTTATGAACGATATCCTGAGCCTATATTTGCGTGAATCTTGGTTTTTCATGTTAAGGAAAGAAACTTATTTGAGGGCGTATGATAGCTGAAAGTAGAGGAAAATGTTCGGAACTAGGAGAGAAGTAACAGCTAAGGAGAAAAGTGTTTAGTAGACTTTATAGTCCGTTGCTGTGATGAGATGAAACGCAAGACAAAATGGACAAGAAATATAGTTTCACTGGGAAAGACAATAAATACACGTAAATCTCTTTACACTTCAGTGAAGGTGCCACTTAGAGTTCCGAGGTGTAGATCGTGTAGTCGTCCTTGTTATCTGTGAGGCAGTCCGCGTCCACCCGGGAATAAGAACCTTGCTTTAGGAAATACAATTTTTTTGAATTAAAATTTGTTGTTGAAGATGTTGGCCACTGGATGCAGTAGACCGCAAAAACGATGCAATCACACATTGGCCTAAATTGATCTAGTTACAGATACTGCCCTTTGGATGATTCTTGCCGTGAATGAGCGTTCATGTCACCGAAAGTTTTGTTTAAAATTTTGGATGAAATTTCCTGAGCTTATGATCAGATATTTTACTTATCTTTCAATACAAATTTTACTTTCATATAGCCAAATAGGTTTGTACGAGTTTGTACGGCCTGCATGGTTTTTTGGATCTCTACAAAGCAACGGGCCAGTTCACTGTTACGGAGTTGGAATCGAAAGTCTGCTTTCCCTTTGACTATCTGTCACTGAATGATTGTTGTACTAGCTGAATTACAAATTGAGAAAGTCCTCACCAAAGCTAGAATGAGGCTTTAATAAGCCGCTCTCAGCGCTGTTGTTATTGGACATTTTTAACTGGCGTTCGTGGCTGCTTCTTCGGCTCCTGGTCTCAGAACTCCTAATTACTGCGAGGAAGATTCTTCTAACAATATTAGTTTCCTTTTTTTATTTGACTCATAATTTTTGGCTGTGTTTTTAAATGGAAAAAGGATTATTTTTAAATTGCTTTTTGTCTCTCAGTTACTATATTCCCATAGAACACTGACATATGGGTTCATATCAACCTTGAACACGGATATTTGTCACACATTGTTAGGGTACAAGTAATGTCACGTAATGCTAATGACTTTGTTAGTGAGGCGCAATGTGTTCAAATTAAAGCAGTAATTATACCGCCTTTGGTAATTACATAAACTAGATTCATCGTCAATATCTCCTATTTCTGTACCCATAACAGACAGTGTGTCAGGAAATCGAAATGCCGTTGGATGTTTAAGAAGGGAACAAAACAAAGTTTTAAAATTGGCCTCAAAGTAATAGGCTGTAATATATTGTAGGCTACGTGAAATGAGCTCCGGAAACGACCCAGTAGCAGGACCATGTTGGGGACTGTTGGTCTCTGACGGAAATTTAACTGTACAGGGTCTATCAAGCAAGAGATTAAATTTGTTTTTTCTCAGTAATGGCAGAGCTGATGGATTTTCTGCCTGTATCACCTATAGAAGGAATTTTATCTTCTGCCAGCAAATTTGTACTCTCAATCCTGCAATTTACAAATTTCTGTCGCCACAAATTTTGGCAAATTTGTGAGGTGTAATATCTGCAGTTTGTAAAGAAAACACCGTTCTTTTCTTCATACATCACATATTATACTGTACGTGTGTGCTAAACAGTTTTCTTAATATTTGTTTCGGTTTAAGAAACTTTCCCTTATATTTTGGACTGGATTTCAACTGCCTGATAAATGCTGTCTTGTGGCGTGTAATATAGGGTTGGCTGGAAACAAATATACCCATGTTTCAGAGAAACCTGCAGCCTCCGTTTAAAGATTTGAAATGAAATTTGTCTACCATAGAAGACTACGCAAAATTTGATATTTTTCGAACCGCTGTCTATAATAGTAATATCTTTCTAATATTTATATACAAGTCTAGCCACTAAAGAACAATTTAAATGTGAATATTCATAACTAAAGTAAAAAAATACTCAGTACTTGTTAATAAATAGGAGTAATTCTGTAAAATATGTCACATTCACTAAAGCACCAGAAAGTGATCTTCATTAAGCGGATGGTCTGTAGTTTAGACTAACTACTTTTCGGTTTCTTTTCCTAGTTCGTGAAAATATTTTTCTCTTCATAACATTGCATATGTTGTGCTGTAATTTATCTGAGATTGATAACTGATAACCAGGTTAAAATGAGGCAGTTTATCACGTCAGCTATAAATATAGTACATGCATGTAAAAATAATCAAAACTGTCAGAGCAAGGTTTTCAAGGCTTCGGAAAATGGAAAGTGTATATTCAATATTTTCGTTGTTACACCGTACATGTTGTTGAGTTACTCAATTATTATACCAACTACTGCACATATATAAAATTTATAATTTACACATTAAAACATTAAAACCACTCCGACATATTTCGGTCCTAGGACCTTCACCAGGGAGCCATATCGTCCTTGCTAAAGTCACACTATAAAAAGTCACATTAATTTCGCTGTACCAGTTGGGTATTGTGGCAGCATGCCGTGTTGTGTAATGTTATGTTGCGAAGAGTGCACTGC